>JAAUXT010092118.1_pt1 | contig 39976 bp, 55 predicted proteins | sample 7278171 | NCBI WGS metagenome assembly JAAUXT01 (sample SAMN14350112, study PRJNA611818) | marine sediment metagenome | isolation source: surface marine sediment (1.8m) | place: French Polynesia: Moorea | collected 2018-08
GTCGAGAAAAGAGTTGTATGATTTCACAGGAACCAATTTTGCAGTGTGTGAACTCACTTCTACCACAATGAGGTCATGTACGAGAGGCCTCATGATCGCAGCGTGGTAGAATGTAGTCTCTCTCTCTCTGAATGTGTTCATACTTTGCTCTGTGTGATAACTTCGTTGCCACTCAACAACAACGGAAGAGGGAAAAAGTCTCCCAAAAGATCCTACCACGTAAACAGGACTGGTGTATTTCGTCAGAATATTTCCTTTCTTCGAAGGACGGCGAGACTGAGAACTCAAGTCGCTTTGTTGTGTGCCTGCATTCCATTACACAAAACTGTGATGGAACTTTCGCTTGCTTTCGTTGTGCAAAAACCTTTCCTTACGGCAGGTGTGGAGACTGGTGAAGAGAATATTGCTCAAGGCACAGCTTTGTTCAGTTACCGCATTGGGTAGTGGAAAGTCGCTCCGCCAAAGAGTCGCTGCACATGAAGAAACAAGAATCTCCCGAGATTTACAGAAAAAACGATTTGTAAGTTGCTGCAGTCCCATTTCTTCGCAGGACAGTCAGACTTGTATGTGGTCCGTCCACGAATTTTCCGTTTCTCAGTGTTCGGAAATTTGACTGCCAGTTTGTGTGGTGAATCTGGCCTGGCAATCAAAGATGCGAAAACGGGAAATTCGCGGACAAACCACGTACCTGGTGAAGAAACTGCGGAGTACCCCCGTTTTATACCGTACACACGTATTTGCAGTGCGACTTGCGTCTGAGCAGCTGAACAGTGAAATTTTGTAAATAGAACATGGGTGTAAATACCTTGAGATGTACAGATTGATCACAACCAAATTTTCAGCAGTCTGCGCAAGTGGAACCCAATGCTTCTCAATGTTCAAAACATTTTGAAACTTGTCCGAACACCTTTGCTCCGATGCCATGTTGTGTGTGTGACTGCTGCGTGAAAGGATGTCTGCAAATACTGAATGTACGTTTCATTGATGTGTTGGAAATTTTTGTTTCGTCACACTTTTCGTGTTTGTCTATGGGAGAAATGCGCGTAGATCTAATTTCTGCCTCTGGCAATTTCGATGAAGTCCATTTTGCTGCCCCTCATTTTGTGTTGAGTTCAGTTCTTTTCCAGGTTCAAACAAACCTTGAACACTTCGGGTTTTTGTTAGTTTTGAGGCATCAAGGAAGACTTCTGTTCTTCTTGTTTGTGTGTCCAATTCAACTGCATCGGCTGACGAAGGAATGTTCAACAAGCCGGTCAGTCTGCGGACGCACATCTCTGTTGTACGTGGACGTGTTTCGAGCGGTATTTCGAAGCACCTCGTTTTGAGTGATGCGCTTAAAAGTCACTGTGATATCTCGATGAGTATCGATCCATGTTCACACGCCAACAGCTCTTCTGCAGGTTTCGAGTCTTGGTAGAATTGCCTTGGGTAAAGGCGTACAGCTGGTGAAACAGAGGGGCGAAATACAACAACAGGCGTTGGCCGAATATTTTTGCGTGGTTTTTGTGCAAATTAGTCACACATTGCCTTTGCTACTTTCAGACTGAAATCGTCATCTCAAAATAAAAGGTATGCCGAATGCCACAGGAAATGGTGTCCGCTCTGCTGTCAATGAAAAGAGATTTTTTTCCGCATGACTTGCGCAACGCAACAAGATGAAACTGAAATCGAAGCGTGTCAACAATTTATTCACCGAAAACTATGCCATAAAACTGGCACTTGCTGAATGGCCCCTCTTCGTTGGCACCCAACAAATCGCGCCCAAAATAGATCTTTGTAAACGCGATCCCACCACCCAGTCTGCACTCAGGTAGCATCAAAAGTTCCAATGTGGAAACAAGATCGTCTGTTCTCGGCAAATTATTTTCTGATACACAGAAAACCTGTGTCAACGGCAGAGTGGACCGCTTCGTGGGACACTGCAACACTTCAACACACAAAATCTACCATTCAACATGCGATAAAACGCCAAACCTTAGCCCCTTACATCTTGTAAATACTGCTGGGCACCATGATATACATCCGCAAAATGCGCCAACGAAAAGATGCTGCATCGTGCAGCAAAAGGGAAGAGAGTCTCGAGAACAAATACTGTCATCAACTGTAGACTAGTTCTCAGGAAGTCACAAAGACGGCACAAATACTGTAAGCAAACAAAGGAGCTCGCCTAAAAGATTACCCGTGGGAGCAAAGTAATACTTTTTTGACCGATGAGACCACAAACAGCTGCCGAACAACCGAAATATTTTTTCTCGCCACACACAGCATGAGAATGAGGCGGATCCGCAGAATTATCAAGTTTGAACCTCATCACAGAATCATGAGATTGACGTCAGTCACATCGCGACACCCAATCAAACGACGCCGTTCGTCGTGACTGGCATGAATCCTCAACAAAAAGACCCGTTCTTTCAAGTTACACTTCTTCACAGCTGTACACGTTTCTTGCACATGTAGACAAGCTGTCTGCATGCGCAATTGTTCTGATTGTAAAGACACTGTGACCGGTGATCCCACACGCAGCACCAGCACCACCAGCGCGGAACGATGACGTCATAGATTCAGAGTTGGACCTGCAACACAGGAGCAGAAGCTTTCCATTTGAATGTGGATGTGGCTTCATCCTCTGCTTCTGCTTCAATGAATCTGCTTATTCTACTCACAGCAGCTTGCAGAGCTTGGTCGAGATCTGCAATGATGTCTTCTTCGTCCTCGATGCCTACGGACAGGCGGATGAGATTGTCGTGAATCCCAAGCTGCTCCCGCTCCTCTTTCACCACTGACGAGTGTGTCATGATCGCCCTGCGAAGGAAGACACGTTTCACAGTGCTCACTGCCATCCAAACGCCAAGTTCTTGGGACGAAAATTGTTTGTGTCAATAGCGTTCCATGATTGCAAAACGCACATCACTGTGTCAAGAACTTACGGGTGTTCTGCGAGACTCTCGTATCCGCCGAGACTCTCCGCCAACGTGAACAACTGAAAGAAAAGAACCACGCCTTTTACGTCGCACATACCAAACGTTTTGTAAGTTGACAGTAGATTGCAATGCACTGGTACGTGTGGAATGTTCCATTTTTACCTTCAGAGCCTTGAGAAAGACGCGCGATTCTTCCAGTCCTCCTTTGATGTAGAAAGTCACCATTCCGCTGTTACCGATCATTTGGCGCTTCGCCACTTCGTGCTGGGGATGAGACTTCAATGCTGGAAACAAAACAAAGCTGCGCGTGAAAAATGGTTGCTTTGCCCTGTTCACGCGAGCAGAGCGATTGTCAAAACGTTCACCCAGTTCACCCAGTGGGAACCGTTTGTTTTCTCCGGAAGCTGTACCTGGATGGCAGACTTTCTCAACACGTGGGTTGTTCTCCAGAAACTTGGCGACGGCCAGTCCGTTCTTCTGATGCGCCTGCATCCTGATGTGCAGCGTCTTCATCCCGCGGTTCACCAGGAAACAGTCGAAAGGGGACGGAACGGGACCGATAGCTAAAAACAAACCCCAAAATCAGGTGAAGACAACGAATGATCCGTTTTGCGACACCGTTCATTTTCACAGATAAAAGTAACGCAACGCGTGACAAAATTTTCCCACAATTTGGTGAAACTGCAAATCAATGTACAGTATTCTGTACCATTTTGCAGAAAACGAAGTTTCTCTTCAATGGAGTCATTGTTGGTGATGGCAGCTCCCATTACAACGTCCGTGTGCCCATTGATGTACTTGGTGATAGAATGCATCGTGATGTCGGCACCGAGATCCAGCGGTCGCTGAAGACGAAGAAAATGCAGGAATGAGGCCCAAATTCCAAACGAACCAGAACACCTGTCGGTGTGAACGCGCGTCAAAAGGCGCCGATCACGAATTGCTTGGAATTGTAGCAAACGCAAATTTGGCGTTGTTTGTTTTGAGGGAGGGGAGAAAGTTGAGTCCAAACTTTGCAGAATCTTTCGTCGTCAATCCCAACTCTTCCTCGACAGTACTGTTTTCAAAGTTCTTTGAAAGTTTGGTCTTGCCGTGAAAAATATTGTTGTCAAGTGGACACCCCCAAGCCTGAAGGCTTTGACTTCGCGCAATGTGTGCATGTGTGACGCCTCCAATGGACCGCTGGGATTCGTGCCAAAATCACCGTTCGTGCCCTTTTTCTTTCTTGACATTCCAAAATATCAATGTCACTGCCAGCTGCAGTTCTCTTGAAGGTCAAAACCACGGTCCTGTTAATTTTTTTATTGTGGTTGATTGCTTCCTGGCCCAGAATTTTTGTGGTCAGCGCACACACAATTGTTCTCAAAATAACGACATCGTTGACAGATATCAAACCTTTTTGACCCCACTCAAACCAACGACAATCATTTGCATCAAGTTTTCGTACTGAATACCGGTATCCTTCAGCACTCAAGGACATTTGTTTATCTCACACAGAAATCTCTCACCTGGAAATATGGTGACGCAAAAGTGTTGTCAACAACCACAAAGACGTTGGGCTGAGCGTGAGCCAATTTGCACACGGCAGCTATGTCCACAATCTTCATGGTTGGGTTTGTAGGTGTTTCAACCCACACCATCTGGATGAGAGAACAAATAAATTACGGATAATTCATGAAAGGACAAAGAAAGGGAAGGGATGGAAGAGTTATCCCACATCAAATACACAGATTCTGCCAAGCCGTGTTCGATAAAACCTCGCATAAAAATTTCGAGTACCTTTGTGGATGGCTTGATGGCATTCTTCACGTTGTTGACATCGGTCATGTCCACAAAAGATGTCTGGATGCCCATTCTGCTCACCACTTTTCTGAAGTATCTGTTGGTTCCTGTGGGAAAAGAGCCACTGTGGAATTTTGCCATTCTTGAACGGTCAAAACTGAGAAACTTCAGGCCAACATAAGTCACCAAAACAGTGATCAAGTGTTTTCACCTCCGTACAAATCGTCCATGGCCACAATGTGGTCGCCGGAGCTGAGTAGGTGAGTGATGGCAGTTGTTGTGCCCAGCCCGGAGGAGAACAGCATGCCTGTGCAGAGAAAACATTTCCCGTCACAATACGGATCTCGACACGGTCGCGCAATCACTGCAACTGTCAGCTCCCACCTTCATATTCTTGTACGTATCAACGAGAAACACGCAAAGTACAACGGACGGTGTCTTTTGTGGACCAACGAACAACCTTGAATTGAAGTCGTCCCAATTTTCATCCAAACAAGAAGGCAGTGCTGAACAACTTCTTCACCCACCCACTGTTTTTGAGTCTGTTGACTCCTGTCGCCACTGATTTGCAATGCTCAGAATGTTGTTCAAGCAATAGCCCTTCCTTCGAACAGATCGGTTGCGAGAAGGAGCGCCCAAAATTTGACATCCGTTTCTGCCGGAGGCTATTCTGAAGTGCGGGGTGTCCTGATCTATGACTCAGACCATTATCGAGAAAAGGGGAGGTGGAGTGACGGGGCCGTGTCAAGGTTTCCTCCACAATCGTTCACGTACACGAATCTCGACAATAACAGTGACCGCAGGATTGAGAATCAGCGTCATTCTGGAACTTGAGCAACACGAGCAAGCATCTGAACTCAATGTTTGTTGTTTCACACCACAAAATTTGGCCCGCCTGTCATTTCTGCTCCACGCTTGTGGCCAAGGACACAGGTCTACCTGTCAATCAACATGTCTACGTACAGTGTTTTCCATTTTCGAGAGCAGCCAAACACACCTCGGTGCTGTTTCTTGTTGGATTCCCACTCCTACTGTATTCAAAACCCTGAAAGGAGCAACACACAAAATGACACAGTGTGAGAATAATTCATTCAGATTTTGGGTGGCCCTGTTGTTGTCCACGTCAATGCTTTTTCAAGTGACAAGGATCAATTTCTTTCACTTGGTCACATATCCAAACGTTGACTGCAAAGCTCATGCCGTTACAGGTGACAATGGCAGCATCGCAGAACAGGTTCCATTCATTCAGACAGGTCCCAACATGGAAAGGTTCAAACGGGTTCGAACAAATCTGCACAGTTGCCAGGGCCTGACACGGAATCCGTGATGAGCTGTGCAAAGGCTTGGCCATTTCTGGACAAGATGCATGCAACACCAACTGATGCGGAAGCAGATCAACGTCGTATTTTTCACAAAAATCATTTGTTTCTTGCAACTTTACCATCCCATTCATTGATGACGCAACTCACACTCCAAGTGCATCTGCACCAAGTTCATTCAGGTCAAAATTACAAACACTTCCAAGCAATGAGCTCAGCAGTTTCTTGAATTGAACCCAAAATGTCTCCCGACGAACACAAAATTCACCACATCCGTGACAGCGAAGCCCAAATCAAACTGGATGTTCAGTGCAGAAAAGTCCTGCAGGAAAGCAACTCACCGCATGTTTCCCGGGTTCCTCCTGTTTGAACGTGGTTGCTAGAGAAATGGGAGGCACTACTGCCTTAGAAATCCATTGATCTGGATCTTGACCTGCGTGAAGAGCGTCAGTTGCAAAGCTCTTGAATGGTTTGAACTCAGTTGCATCGTTTTCATGGGAATGGGTGTGAGAGTTCATCTTGACAACCAAACACGTTGCTCTCCGTCAGCAGAATGCAGAGTCTGCGCGATGGCAGCACCGCCGTACCGCGCGACATCTGCCGCAACTCCGCCGTGTGCCAGGAAAATTATTCTCACAAATACAATTCTTACAGAAAATAAATGACGAAAGAAAGGGGAAAGACTGAACAGACAACAAAAGAGAACACTTTTTAACAACTGACAAGATAACTTTCTTGAAACTAGACTTGTAAAACAGTCCAAAGGAACACATTTTTCGTTCCAAAACAGAACTTATGAGCAAATTGAAAGTTTGATACATTTCCCCGTGACAGCTATGGCTGAAACGGATGATTTTCCTTTGCATGCAAGTGTTTTTAAGGATGACAAGAGGAAAGTTTCACAATTATTACGGAGCCATGACGCTTCAGAAAAAGACATTCATGGTAAGGATTTGTGTGTTTTGTGTTTGAGGGAGATCTGTCGCGGGGATCCCGTCACAGCAGGAAGTGTTGATGGAATGCCAGGGAAAGTGTTTTGTTGTTGACAGAAATGGACTTTCGAAAGAATGTTGCCTGTCCTGCAATGCCATCATACTGCACAGGAGGGCGAACATTGGCTTCATTGCGAGATTTGGGGCGTGGTGTTTGTTCGTGAATCACTGATTTTCAAGACTTCACATCTTGACATACTGGAAGACAAGACCATTGATTTTGGGGTCATGTTGCATTCGAACAATTGTGTTGTTATCCAATGTCAGCGTGTGAGTGAGTGATCGATGTCTGTCGATGCTTTCTGAAACAATTTCTGTCCGTCTCGTTTTGAAAGAAATATCTCGCTGTTTCTTTTCAGGAAACACACCACTACATTTGGCCGTTATGCTGGGCCACAGAGGCAAGTCATTTTGAAAGTAGATCAAAGAATTTTTGTGGGAGGATGTGTGTCAAAGGTCTGGTGAGCAGGCCCCAAATTTACTCGCGGCAGAAGTGGGCCAGCGAAAAGAGAAATGACCGCTGACATTAATTGTACAGAACCCTACATTCAGCACAAGTAAGTTTCTGATGTGTTTTGTAGATTGTGTGCACCTGTTGTTGGCCCATGGAGCTCAAGTCAAGGTCAAGAACACCCACGGGTGGAGTCCACTGGCGGAAGCCATCAGCTACGGTGACAGACTGATAAGTGAGTTTCGGTGAAAAAAAGGATATCATTCAACTGCTTCGCTTTCCACATTGGTCATGAAGCACTTGACAACACTTTTGTGCATTCCTGTGCAAAACATCATTTCAGTTACCTCGCTGTTGCGAAAGCTGAAACAACAGTCCAGAGAAACGTTGGAGTCCAGACGCCCAGCTCTGATTCAGGCACTGAAGGAACTGGGCGATTTCTACCTCGAGCTCAAGTGGGACTTCCACAGCTGGGGTAAAGATAACATTCTGCACGGGTTGCCCTGTCCTTTTTGGCAGCTGGTTTTCACCCTCAAATTTCGTTCGCTGTGCGCTGGCGCAAATCTACCAGATTTCACTGTCGCTTTGAGAATTCTGTTATTTTTTTCATGGCAGCAGAATGCTTTTGCTTGCAGTGCCGCTGGTTTCCAGAATATTACCCTCCGACGTCTGTAAAATCTACAAGAAAGGGTCCTGTATTCGGTGAGAACAGAAAATCAGTCTGTGTGTTTCTGGTACTTGGCACAACAAAGAAAATGTTTTCACTGCGGAAAGAATATTTCTTCTTCCCCTCAAAATGGTGAACAATGTTATAAAATCGCGCTTCTTTATTTGCCGCAGTATGGACACGACGTTGGTAGATTTCAACGACATGAAGTGGGAGAGAGGGGACATCAGCTTTATATTCAATGGTGAAGCCAAGCCGAACCAGTCGCTCACAGTTCTGGATAACAAGTTGAAGGTGTTCCAGCGAATCAGATATGAGGTGAGTGAGCAATCTATTTTTTCTGAAAAGCATCTCAAAAACGAAATGAAAGGTACCCGATGGTGTTCCGTCGAAGACGCACCTCGGAACCTCTCAGGAAAACCTTTTGAGGTTCGGTTTGTTTCAAATCCTTCAAAAGTGAAGCTTGTCCACGATGGTGTATGTGCTGTCGAAAGGTCAACATTTGCTCTTCACTCATGTGGTTGAGACAACATTTGATTGCCTGGAAAAAAAACTCTGTCTGGTTGCAGGAATCTGAAGCGGAAATTGAAGACGAAGTGGATATCCTGATGTCCAGTGATATTGTAGCGGCACAGATGTCCACCAAAAACATCAGCTTTTGCAGAGCTCAATCAGGGTGGCTGTTCAAAGAAGACAAATCAGTACGTTTTCTGTCTGGTATTCACCCAGACGAAGTTTGCGCTCTCACGAGAATCTCAGTGCCTGTCATAAACTTTCTTGATTCCCAACAGGAATTGGTTGGTGCATTCCAGTCGGATTACTATGTGATACATGGCTTGTCTCTTGAATCCCGGAAAAGGTGAGAATTCGCAACTTTATTTTGTTAGTGAATTGCAACCTCATTTACCGGCACCTGATCTTCTGTGTGTCCCCATTTCGCTGTGCAGGAGAGAACATTTGACTCCAGAAGATCTTCAAAAGAACAAGGCCATGATGGAGAACTTGACGAAAGGAAACATAGTGGAAAACTGTGACGTAAGTTCTGCAATTGTCTGAGATCTATTTCAAGTCTGCTTTCCAGAATTCTCACACGTTCAAGATATTTCAGTCGTGGTCAGATCACATCAAAAGCACCAAACGTTCACAAAATTTATGGATGACACTTGATAATGACACTCGATTGTGTTTCAGACGCAACGAAGGCCTTCACTGTCTCCTCCCAACAAGGAATTCAACGTTTCCTGGGAGGAATACATATCAGCAACTGCAGGGAATCCGCCACATCTCGGACGCCACATGGTCAACAAAGAAAGTCACAAGACGTTCAAAGCCACCGTAGCGATGGTAGGTTCACTGTATTTACTCACTTCTTAAACGGTCACAAAACTGGTGAAAAACTAACCCGTTGCACTCCGTATGTTTTGCAAGAAAAGTGTCGTTCTTGTTTTTCAGAGCAGTGAATTTCCGATGACCGTCAAGGCGTAAGTGTAACTTCTCTACCAATCATTCGTTTTGCCAATCATGCGTGTCGACAAAATCTTTCCTGCCCTGACCATATTTTGGAACTCCTTCCTTGCCCGACGGCACCATGCCTTGAGTCCGTGGCCTCAGCGTCTTTGCGTCAAGTCGTCGACGATTTCTTCGGCCCCAGGTTAAAAAAAATCCCGCGCTCTGCGAGACACAACTTCACAAAATGTTTTGGCTCGAAGCAGTTTGAACCGCTCTCGACTGCGCGCATTTTTTGAGGAAAGTGATTCCAGATGTCGGGCAGCAATGCACCGTTGTGTGTGTGTGTGTGTGTGTGTGTTGTGTTGTGTTGTGTTGTGTTGTGTTCGTGTACCTCTTGCGACAACGGACCTTGCACTTGTTTTACCAGGTTGCTGGATGTGTTGGAAGTCATCGCCCCGTTCAAACAGTTCAGCAAGTTGCGAGAGTTCATGCAGAACAAGCTGCCTGCCGGGTTTCCTGTCAAAATCGGTGCGCTTTCAGAAACTGTTTCACCATCACAGTAACAAACTGCATTTGATTTGGCCCAGTGGTTGGGTCTGAGGAAATGCAGACCGTACCGGTGCACCAAATCACACTTTATTTGTGGTTTTGCAAAATCTTGCAGAGAGATATTCCTAACTCCAGTTCATTGTCGGTTTCGTTTGCGTTTTTCCAGAAATTCCCGTGTTTCCGACGGTGACAGCCAAAATCACGTTCCAACAATTCAGCTGGGAGGAGGACATTCCTGCATCTCGTTTTTTCATACCTCGGGACTATCACGAAGATCCATATCGCTTCCCCGACTTATGACATTTCCTCGAGCTGACATTCATCCACGTCCTCACCAGTCAACGATGCCTGGGCTACGACGAATTCTCGCGTCCGTTGGTGGGACTCGACGTTCCGCTGACAAACCTGGGAAACTCAAGTGCTGAAATGACTCTGATTTTCTAGATTATAAATTATTTTAATAGTTTTATCATCAATTATTCGTTTCTCGTCGAAAGTTCTCACTTGTTCTTCGGTCGACCGTTCGTTTCCTTTCAGGAAATTTTAACTTTTGGGCCTTGAAATTTTCGGTGTCATTTCCGTTTCTTGCTTGCTTCTTGATGGGGCGTGGTCCAGAGTTCTTGGCTTTCGTGAAAAGCGCAGCCGCTCTGCAGCTGAAATGTGTTTTAAATTGCACTTGTCAGTTTGTAAGAAAAGTACTTGGTCTGTTCCGAACAAACAACCAAGGACAATTTATGGAGAAAGTTGAAATGTTGGGCTGGGATGATGTCGAAGACTGCCCTGCTCGTTTATGCTGTGGCGTAACCAGGATTGAAGCGGGGGAGTCCCTGACCAAAACACAGCTTGTGAAAGCCAAATACAGCTTCAAACAGATGCAGCAAAAATGTTGCGCGTGGGAGTAGAAGGGCTGAAGTGTGAGCTCTTTGCCCACCTGTAAACGCTCGAAATTTACCTGGCACTCGTTTGAACACGCAACAAGAACACAAAAGGTGTGTGCTGACCGCACAAGCCAAACATGGGGATGCCGCGAAGCTCCAATGCATATTGTTTGAAAAGTTCACAATTCTGCAAAACTGTGGTGCTCGTTGTGATCTTTTTACGAGCGAAGAAGTTGGTATTTGCTGGAGCCGGCCGTCTTCGACATGCATTCGCAGTGGCTCTCGGGATTGTGCATCAACTTGTATTTTCTTTGTGTTGGCTTGTGTAGCGTTCTTGCCGTCTCCAACGTGGAACTGGATGGTGTCAGCTTGTGCTAGAGTATTGAACTATTTTTATCACTGTGCTCGCCCCACCCACACAGCGCCGTTCGCCATCTTTTGGGCAGCTGGCATTGGAACAAACTTGTGAAATCATCTCGAGAAATGTTTTATTTCGGGTCACATTCTCTCCTTGTGCTGCATCGCAATGCGCATTGTCGTGTTGTTGCATTTTACGGTAAGACTCGTGCAGTATCGCACACGATATTCTGTCTGCTCGCACACGTGTTTTACCAGAATCAAAATTATGCACGAATCGGGGGATTTTTCACGCGTTCGTGTTTTGTACAAATTTGACACGCACTTGGTTTGGTGTTGGTTTTCTCTGCACCTGGTCATCAATCATTGCTTCGGAAACACATCTAATTACGTCGCGGTGAATTGCAAGTTCTTCGTTTTGTTATTCACTCGTTTGTACGAACTCAGTCGTCCGAAGTGACGAGCATTGAAGCAAAGGCCGATGCGAGTCCATCTATTTGTATCAATAAACTTCTGAAAATGAAACCCGTTGGTGTTGTTTCAGCTCATTTCGTTTGCCAGTCGCTCGAAAACGAAAACTTGACAGTCGTTCGACTCTTTTTATTCAAGAATCAAGTGTTGCCATCTTGTAGCATTTGTACCTATTCGTACATCGCGTACTGTTCGAAGACCACCCCAGTTTTGATTTTCAACCGAAGAGAATTCAGCTTTGCTTCAGATTTGCTGGAGCCAAGACGTCTTTGTTTTCTGACAACCCCCAAGAGGTCTTTGTGGTACAAAATGACTCTTTGGAAAAAAACAAAATGCTGGCCCATCACTCGCAACCCCTGAATACAGTACACCCTCTCCTGCGTTTTTCTCAATTTGACCTCAGCGCACGAGGAAAGGTGCGCCATTTGAAACCAAATTGTCAAGAGGAATCCAGACAACTGAATCTTGTCGAATCATATCACAGCTGATCAGTGGTACGTGTCTCGTGGTGACTTGTTAAATTTTCGCTTTCGGAGCTTTGGGCTGCAAATCTTTCAGCTTCATCGCCAAGCCCATGTTGCCAGCAATCTTCAATTTGCCCTGGAAGAACGCCTGGAAAACAAAACAGAAGATCGAACCAGTAAGGGGTGAAAACGCGCACCGCTGCATTCCACCAAAAATCTGGGTGTTCGATTCGCGTTCTGCGTCTGTTCAGAACATGACCGGTTCTCTCCCTTGAATCACACACCTGTTGCGGATTCAATTTTCCGGACATCAGCTGCACAAGATCCGCATCGTTCATCGTGATCGTCACGTCGCCTTTCGCTACAATGAATTATTGTTTGATCCGCTCGCAGTCACTGGCCTCGGGTGCAGTGAAGAAGCGACGAGCTCGTTGAAACTGTGGGGCACGTGAAAGACCGGCACTTTCTTACCATCAGAACCGTGTTTGACGGAGCCGTTTCCGTTCTTCACGTCGACGACCCAAACTCCCTTCTTGCCACCGGGGCCGTTGTTCACTTTGAAGACGAAGACGCCCTTGATCTTCTTCACGTATTGAGCACCATTCTGCAGGACAGAACAGTTCATACGGTCAACACGTAGAAAATATTGCGGGTTGCATGTCAATGACACACACAAGCGCATTCATCTACTGGCAGCTCAAAACAAAGGTGAACACACTTTGAACGGAAAACATGAAACTCCCAAGGAACAAAACTTACCTTGTTCAACTCATTTCGTATTTCGTTGAAAACTGGAGCGGATTTGAAATCTTCACCCGACATAGCGGATGGTTGCAACTGCCTTGGCCTGAAATCGGGATGAAACGTGCAAATTTTGTGTGACATCCAACTTTTTTCAGCCGATCTTCGCACGCGCACAAAGGCTCCGATTGACAGAAATCTTGCACGTTTTATTCCACTTGACAAAACGATCTTATCAACATTTGTGACACGTATCCCAATTTTTGCACTGAATACTGTTTCACTTTCCTCCGAAAGGCACAATGTCCATCTGGTGACAAACTTTTGTAAGGATCACAGACACGTACGCAGAGCCATCTTTTGTGTTTCGCACGGATGCGCATAACGCAGGGCGCAAAACTTCGTACACTGTTGACTCGCTGAGAACAGTCTTGGGTCAAGATTCATTTCGGAATGTAAAACCTGGCTCCAAGACTCGGGAATCCCATTTTGTAGAGTGTGACGACGGCGGCGCCGCCCAGCCCCAGGTTGTGCTGCAGCGCGAGCTTGGCGCCCGGAACCTGCCGCTTGTCCGCGAGGCCCTTCAGCTGCCAGCACAACTCGGCGCACTGCGCCAATCCTGAAGAAAAAAGACAGCTGTTCAAACACCAGCACAAAACTCAGGAGGATTGCTGTCAATGACAACTTGCTGCACTCGAAGGCAAAGCAATGGATCAACAGAACCTGTTTACGAAACGCAGGACAGGAGGGGATTCCTACCTGTGGCTCCCAGGGGGTGACCTTTGGAAATCAGACCGCCACTTGGATTCACCACGTATTTGCCTCCATAAGTGTTGTCACCTCTGTCAATAAATTCTCCAGCCTTCCCTTTAATTCAAAAGAAAAGTAACGTTTTGATCAACTGCTCTCAATGAGCGAGGCACGCGCGAAGAGCAACATCACCCGCAACCATTTTGCTCAGGCTGTGGCACCTCTGCCCGAAAATTTCAGCCCTCCCCTCGTGCACACACACACACACACACACGCACACACACACAAACGGGCTACCGCAGCTGCATATACCTGGTGAAAGAAAACAGATTTTGGGAAAACAATTGCCAAGATGGACGTTGCGAAACACATTTTTCCGTGCAAACAACTTTGCCCACCTTCTGCGCACAGACCAAGTGCTTCGTATGTGATCAACTCGTTCGCTGAGAAGCAATCGTGAAGTTCCACCACGTCTATATCTTGAGGAGTGACTCCCGCCTTTTTGTACACGTAGTCCGCAGCTTTCTTTGTCATGTCGTAACCAACCTACAGAACACAACATTGATTTCTCAACTGGCCTTCCATCCCGCTCCTCGGTTTGGGTGAGGAAACATTCGGATCAAAAACTGAACACGAGTTTTCGCTTTTCTCTTCTTTCATTCCCAAGAAAGCTTGCCATTTTCATGCAGTTGTTGTCCTCAAATGCGGAGGGAAAATCCGTTGTCATCACTTGAGCCAATATTTCCACAGCTTGGTCTTGCAGATTGTGTTTCTTGACGTAGTCTTCGCTCATCAAGATGGCTGCTGCAGCTCCATCGGACGTGGGACTGAAACAGCAGAATAAAAGTGCAGAAGCACAAAGACACCAAGAACCCCCATTGTTCCTTTGCACCAATTGTCACACTCACCAACACTGCAATTTAGTGAGCGGATCGTGGATGACGGGAGCCTTCAAGATTTGGTCCATTGTATATTTGTCCTGGAACTGTGAATATCTGAAAACAAGAAGTTTCAAACATGCCTAACTTCGGAATTTTTTGTGCAGCGATTCCTCCGAACAACTGCCAAACCAAACGTGCAAAAATCCACACGAAAAACACGAGATCTCACGGATTTCTGGTTGAATGCTCGTGGTTCTTGTACGCAATTTTGGCAAAATGTTCTGGTTTCGTGCCTGCAAAAGAATGAAATAAATTTCGTTTCCAAAATGCGTCATCCCTCTTTTGCTGTGTTCAACCAACGTCAGACGGAAACGTTCACTTGCCGTATTTTTTCATGTGTTCTCTTCCAGCATTGCCGAACATTTGGGGTGCCATTGGCGAGGCCTCAATCCCGTGCGTGTTGGCCATCACTTCCAAGTGCTTGTCCAAAGGACTTGCACGGTCTGTGTACTGTAAAATGAAGTCATCTCGTTCCACCAGTTTGTTCTAAAAATTTCCACCAAAATCTGCAGGTGAGCAACGAAATCACCTTTGTTCCAAGAGACCCTCTTTCCATCTTCTCAAACCCAAGTGCCATCACACAATCTGCCAAACCTGGGAAGAAAACGGTTCTTTCTTATCGGATTGAATTGTGGTTTCACGAGTTTCGAGTGCATGACGCAGCTGGGAAAGTGACACACCCACCGCCTTCAACAAGCTGTTTGGCCATGTACAACGCAGTCGATCCAGTTGAACAGTTGTTGTTGACCTGCAAAAGGCACAAACGTGTTCTTCGTCATTCTGAAATGTTTTCTTTGTGGCTTTGTCGTAAAATTCATTTGTGTGTGTTCTCCACTCACATTGTACATTGGTATCCCAGTCATACCCAGCTGATACAAGGCACGTTGGCCACAGGTTGAATCACCTGAATTTGAAGCAGATTGGATAGATTTTAAAACATTCCTTGTGAGGCCCAGCATCCCCACACACTCAAAAATCTCGGGCAATGCGAACTGAATACAATATCGTTGTCATTTGACATCTTACCATAACAGTAGCCAATACAAGCCTGCTGTACTTGATCGAATTTGATTCCTGCATCCTTCAAAGCTTTGGTTCCTGAATTGAATGGGAAAATGAGGGAAAGAATCACAGTTCAGTTCGCAAGTTGACAGAAAAATTGCTTTGTTTTGACAGTTTACGAGGATGCTTGCCTGCTTCAAGTGCCATATCCGGATAATCGAAATTCGACCGTCTTCCAGGCTTTTCAAACTGGAAAATGTGCATGTATGAGTGTTGACAACAATCATTGTTGTGTGTGTGTGAAGTTTGTCAATAGTTCAACAAGAGACAACACGTCGGTCAGGAGAAATCTGGATTTTTGCAGATTGCTCTATTTTGTGATCCAAATTGTCTCCGTGTGAACGGATAAAGTCCAGTGACCCGCACCTTGGCTAACCAATTTGGTTTCCAGACGAACCCACTTTCTGAGAAATTCACCGACATTTGAGTGGGTTTTGGACTGCAACCAGCAATGCAACCGACAGTAGAAATTTGGACACTGCATTTACCTTGGTCATGCCATTTCCACAAACGAAAACCCTGCGGGCCATCTTCACAGTTCAACTGAAAAGTTGTCACGTCGTAAAATTGTGTTTCACGGAATAACTCAGATGCGTTGTGACGAAAAATCGTGTCTGGGATACTCCTATTTCTTGTCAAAACGCAAAAACGCTTCAACAGAAAACTGCAAAACACTTCAACAGCTGATGAACCGATCCACTTGTCCGAGAACACAACCTGCTGGGCAGTACACCGGTCCAAAGAACCGGATGAATATTGCTACGCCACCTCGTTTTGAAGAATATTTTGCTCTACGGACAAAGATTTTGTACTTTTTGCAGTAGAAACTCATCCTATGACTACGATATACCAGTTTCAATGAATTTATTTGAAAAAAAGTCTCAAGAAAAGCTGAGCAGAGAGGGGACTACTTTCCAATTCCAGTGAGTTTTTTCGCACTGCTTTCAACCTGAGGCGAATGCCACTCAGGAAAATGAGCATCATTTTTCCAAACAAACAAATGATTTGAAATGGGAGAAGTCGATGAATATGTTGATCCGACAAAAACAATTAAATGTTAAATGTTTTTGGGACAGATGAAAAGTAATTGTCTGTCAGAAAGTTCCCAACAAATCTTGGCAACAGTGGCACGGAGCGCGTTCGTGTGCACAGACTCAGTAAATTGGCGGCGTTATTGTCAAAAGGGAAAGGGATAGACGGACAATTTTCCTTGTGATGTTCAATTGAACTGATCGTGGACCAAGAGATCTGTTTATTATGCTTTACAAAGGATTAAAGGATAATTCTGTCACTCGTTTGTTTTCGATGGATCCTTCGGTTGACGTTTAATCAGCCCCAAAGGTAGGGTACATTTTGCACCTCTAGAATGTCGGTCATCTTTGCATTGAAAATCAATTTTGTTTGGGGTTGTCTTTTGGCACTGGACGGTGAAAACTGAACAATTAATTGATTGAAGGTCACTTCAGTCTATTTCTTGTTAATTTTAAAGTTGCGATCGGGTGGATCTAATGTGTGAAATGTTGAACTCATTGACTGACAGATTCACTGCGGATCTCTTCTTCCGAAAGAAAATGGATGCTCCCAAGTCCTTTCATTCATGTAAACAAGCAACTTTTTGCCAAAACTGGCATTGCTGACATTAATTGTGGTTTAAGACCCCATTGAAAGGGACAGTTAGGTGATGTACAGCAAAACGCACCAAGCATTCCTTTCGAAGTGCAATCAAAGCCTGAGAATTGACAGCTCAAATGCTATCGTCTGTTGTTTGGGAATTCAAAATTGCTACAACTGGGGGTTTAATTGGATTGGAAGGTGTTTCAAACCATTTCTGCTGACGAAAGTGCTAAATTGAATAACCCCAACGGGGCAAGCTTGCAAAACTGCTGACAGTGCCGGATTTCAAATGCTTGACCTTGTTTGAATTGGTCACACGTTGTTACTTCCCAGCTGAACAACCACGAGTGTGGATGGTAAGGTTTGAACCAGGACACGAGGCACACCAAAAGTCCTCCTGAAGCTGCAGTGTACTTCCAACATTTTTGTTCCAACGTGACTTTGGAACACAGCAGGCATCCGATATGGTTTTGTGCAAAGTTCTGTGCAGCAGCTTTGTTGTTGTGGAAATGGGGTTTCACACCACAGAAATGGTTCCTTTTCAATCGCACAACTCTTTTGTCGACCGACTGAAAATCTTGTGTGGTTTCACAAGATAACATTTTGCAATACAAGTACGTACGAGAACGTATGTTTTGTCGGTCGGACCAGGATTGATGTGGAAGTGGGGGGGGGGGGGCATTTGGGTGGGGAGTTCGTTGAGGGGCAAGCTTTCTGCCCTCTTCCGAATTCACTGCAGTTTTCAGAGAGCAAAAGGATCGCGGTCGGAGGTGAGGGTTCAAGAATTGCGGATGTCAGATGCATGTTTGTCTTTTGCAGAAACACCAGCGATGAATGGTGAAATACCCAGTGTGCCTATCACCACTCTTGCGGGTGTTGCGAGTCTAACTGACCGTAAGTACCAGTTTTGTACCTTTACTGCAGACTCCAATTTTTGAAAACGTGGTTGATTCTTCACACACTTCGTTTGTCTGAATGGTGTCAAATCTCTTGAAGCCTGAGAAAGAAACTCGAGTAAAGTCTTGGATGATCGTTGGTTTTCACAAGCACAGTTGAATTAATTGAGCGCCATGGAACAAAATCTTGAGCTGAGAATCACCCAGACGTGCTCAAATTGTACCATCAGAATGTCAAATCTTGTTGCGAGACGGCAGGTTGTGTTACAGATGGATTTGTGGCCAGTACAATTTTGGAGTTGTCTTCTTTGACAGGAGCAATGCCACAAGATGTTGGCAGTCGAATTATGTTTGATCACCTTCCATTTCAGTGTTGCCAGAGTTGCCTCTGCCCACACCGTTGCCGCACACTGTCAACAACAAAAGTCTTCTGTACAGTCAGCATCTCACTGACGATGCAAGAAGACTCATTCACTCCAGTGATCCTAAAGTTGTCTCACAACTGCTATCAGCTTTGCGGCAGACGACCACCGATCACATGTAAGTCGACACGGTTTGGGATGCTTGGGCCGTTGGAAAGGCTTCCGGTAGAGTCTATCTTTGCACCTGCAACACCGCTCGTACGCTTGCGACGCTGAAGAACCCGTCTGTTCAAGCGGGCGCGTCGCGTAGCGAGCCTGTGTGGTGCACTGGCCCATTCTGAAGCGAATGCCCTAAAGGGGCGACCGTCACCCCATGTTCATCACCTATGGGTGGCAAGTCGTGGACATCAAACTCGCTGAAAGCACTGTTGTTTGACCTGTTCGTCGTGGAGAAAAGTCGTAGTGGAATTGTTTTTCTCGACCAAACCAAGCCTTCTTTTCGCGCGGCCGCCAGAGCGGCACATCGCACATTGCTGATGGTGTGTGTGAGAGACACCTGGGAAGTCCAGACAACTTTTTTATGATACTTTTGGTTGGGGGGGGGCGTGCACATTTCGTGTTCTTGTTGCTTTGGTCCCATCTTCATTTGCCTCAACACGTTGCCGTCAAGTTCAACTTGCGTCGATAGTCGTCATCGGTGTCATCAGTCGTATTGGTGTTTTCGTCTTCAGCGAGCTGAATGACAACTTGAGAGGAGGGTCGATCGAGGGCGATGTCCCGGAGCTGCTCCGGTGCATTCTCTTCAGAGACCCACACACCTTCCAAAATGGATCTGACAAAGGTAATGCTTCGCTGAGGTTTCCAGGACAGGTTTATGTTCAAACAAAAATTCATGAAAATTCATCTGAACCATTGCTAAATTCTGTGTGAAGTGAATGTCAACTTGAATTTCGCTTGCGTGTTGCCAGAGGGCTACGGAAACGGCAATGCTCCTCCGTACAATCAGCACCCCCACCCGAGTCCCTATCAGGCAGGCCAAGTGTCACCCTGTCCACCGGGTAGTCCCGCAAGGTGAGGAACGGTGTCGCTCTTTGGCTGGGTTTTACGAGTATAATGTGCTTCTCCATTCTGATTTTTCGCAAGCAGTGTTTCTTCATGGTAAGTACTGGATGTTCATTTGTGGTTTCTGTAGGTTGCCACCAACTGGAAGTCCGTACCCAAGCCGAAGATCTCATTCACAGTCTTCACGACACGGTAGTAAAAGTGGTTTTCAAGACACGTTCCTCAGCTTTGCTGGCTCCAGCAAGTCTGGTGAGTGCCAAGACTTGTTGGGGACGTCACACAAAGGAGTCAAAATTTGACAGAAAGGGTGTCCGACCAGACACCCAAGCACTCCGGCCACTTTGACAAGTTGGTCAAGCGCTGTTGTGTGACTGACATTTTTCCCCAGTTTCGCCTTTTGATTTGGAGCAAGTTGCATGAATGGGTGAAAAGTGTGTGACGGCCTCCTGTGTGGACCGGTGTGCGTATTGTGGGATCGAAAGAGTGGAGCTCGTTTCCCCCGTCCTCGAGGTCCTGGACTTACAAGCTTTGCTTTATTTTCAGACAAGCCGACCGTCAACGGTGGTTTCCAGGGAACACCGCCGTCAAGTGGCAGAAGTAGCAGATCCCAGTCGAAACCTCCAACAGGTTTGCATCACCGACTTCCTCGCTGTTTCGGGGCATACTGAGCGATCCTGGTCAGGGCCTGAAGCCAACCGAACCGTTCTGTCCTGACACGTCGTTTCTTACGAGCAGACTTTTGCCTCGAATTCACACGAGAATCACGTTTCAGCATCTCCCGCGCAAGCAGCCGCAGCTCCCATGTCAGTCGACCCGTACGAGGAGGGGTCTTCATCCAACTCCTTCTACGACCGACGGAAATCGTCCTCCAGAGAACCTCTAGTGATGCTCGAACCACTGAGATCAACGGTATGGACTACAATTCATCACTGCCGACCATGTTGCAAGGAAACTCAAGGCAATCAACTCGACGAACTCACTGATAAGCGAAAAGAAAACCAACATTTGGCGCAGCATTTTGGTGTGCCGAATTGAAACTTGACAAAGTTACCAGAAGAAGTCTGAAACCAATTGTCTTGTCCACGGGAGATGAACCAGATTTTGTTCTTTTGTTTTGACAGAAACTTCCAGACATGGCTCAGCCAAAAATCAAGCGTAAGTGTTGCCACTAGAACCAAACTAATTTGTTGTAATCCTCGCAAGAAAGATTCGTCACCAGATGTGCGTTCAAATGAACTTTTCGCGAAAGCAATAACGTGTTGTCATTTGTTCGTCATTGCAGTGACGAGAGTCGACACGTTGTCACAAGGTGAAATCGACAAAATCAAAAGACTTCAAGAGAACGACAGAAAGGGTCAGTATAGGTTTCTCAGAGACTTGCGGGGGGGGGGGGCATTTGTGAACACGTCGTTCAACGACGTTGGCAAGTGCGGTCCACGTGTGACAAAACTGGGATATGTTTACTTGTGTGGTTTCCAGGATACAAGCGGTACCGGGATGAGCAGCGGCGCGAGATGGAGGAAATCTACGGCGACTTCGCCGCGTCGATGGGTGACCGTGTGAAGCGGGGGCGGCGGCCCAACTACGCCGAGGACAGCGGTGACGAGGACGATGATGACGAAGACTACGAACCGGACCGGAAGCGGAGACGAAGGGCAGCGCATTCGGAGGACGAATCCAGGTCTCCGTCTCCGCAAGGTGAGGATGCGGAGAGTGACGCGTTGGCGCTGAAGCGCACGTCGCACGACGGCGTGCAGGCGACGTGTGGTCTTACAACTTTCTTGTTGGGTGTCGCAGGTTGGCGGCGGAGGAAGAAAGACAATCGGTACGCCGGTCTCGCGCACCTCAGCGTCGAGGAGCTGATGGAGACAGGAACCTTCAAGAAATTCCACAAATCGATCGAGTCGGTGATCGAGTCTGCAGAAGATGTGGATTTGAACATGCTCAATTCAGGTGAGAACCACCCGTCTTCACTCAAGATTCACCTCCTGCTGGACAACCCGGAGTTTTGAAATCGTGAGTGGATTGCCAGTGAGTCCGAGATTGTGTGTTCTGCATTGCCCTTGTCAGTAACTTGTCGCCATTGATATTTCAGCCGATGACGATCAGGGAATATTGTCCGAGTCGATCGTCAGTCAGCGGCTGCTGTCAGACCTCACGGGAGAAGCGGACAAGTTGAAGTCAATGGGTGTGATGAACCAAATCCCTTACAGGCGGCTTGTCAAAGTGATGACCATCTTGCAACTCAACATCAAGGACGGATGCAAAATGGTGCCCATCAATCCGGTAAGACCTCGGGGTTGTTGTCACTCCTGGCACTTCCGGTGCTGGCGGAAGCTGAGGATTTATTGATCACCTTTGCCCTCGACAGGACGAGGGGACGGGGGACGACTCACTGTGGCGGGAGTTGACGGTGGAGCGCGTGTCGTTCGCCGTGGACGCTGCGCAGGCGGCGCTGTCCATCATGACGGCGCCCAACATGCCGAAGCAGGTCTACCTGGAAGATGTCATCGAGCGAACTGTGATGATGGCCAAAACCCAGCTCATCAACACCATCTTCCCGGAGTTTGATCCCGTCTACCGGATTGACCCCAAGAACAAGCGTAAGTCGACCCCCCTCCCCCTACACTTTCCTTTGCATTCCATTCCAGGTCGTTCGCTTCTGACTGGTGAATTTTGTTGTTTCAGACGGCATCCAATCAAACATGAAAATGAAGCGTGCCAAAGCCCACGGTGCGAAGAGCAGGAATGTTCTAGCGCTGTACAACAAACTGACAGACCTGGTCGACAGCCTTGCCGAGTTGATTGACATCCAAGAATTGACGGACACAATCATTCTGCAGGTACGACACGAGCTTTTGAAGATCACCGGGGTGGGGGACACACCGACACTGGGAAACGGATTTGTTCAAATGTTGGCTGAGCGAATTCTTCAATTGGGTGCTGTTTTGATTGTTTGTTCTCGTTATTTCAGATGTCGACGCTGTCTGTGGCACCGTTCTTCGTAGAAAATGTCAGTGAATTGCAGTTGAATTCGTTGAAACTAGTCACGAGGGTAAGTGTGCGCGCATGTGTGTTATATGTGTGTGTGTGTGTGTGTGTGTGTGTGTTTGTCCCCAAGCGTTCCTCAAATGTATCGTTTGCTAATCGTTTGTGATGTTTTTGCCTGCAGTTGTTCTCACGCTACGAGAAGCATCGGCAGTTGATCATCGAGGACATCCTGTCTTCTCTTGCCAGACTGCCCTCAAGTAAAAAGAATCTCAGGAACTACAGGTTCGTGAAGTGGTTTGTGACCTGAAAGGTTCTGTGTTGGTTTGCTTTAACAATCGTTTTGATGAATTTGTCGTCCAGGGTTTCATATGCATTGACTGTGCACTGGTTGTTTTCCAGACTGAATGCTGACGAGAGCATTCAGATGGTGACTGCCTTGGCGCTGCAGCTGATTCAGTCGGTGGCGAAGCTGCCACGCCCGGCGTCGGGCGACGACGACGAGGAGGACGCCGAGGAGGACGGCGCCGCCGCCAAGGATCGCCGCAAATCCAAGAACGTCGACAATGAAGTGCTCATTGTGACGTCCTACGAGACGGCGATGAGAACGGCCCACAACTTCTTGGCAGTCTTCTTGCGAAAGTATGTACCGGTTGTGTTTGTGGTTGCGCAAATTTCGGATTTCTTGCAAAGTTGAACATTCTAATCCGTATTCGTCTGGGTTGTTGCAGGTGTGCAATGAAGGGAGAAGAGGACTACCGCCCTCTCTTTGAGAACTTTGTCTACGATCTGTTGTCGACTGTGAACAAACCAGAATGGCCTGCGGCCGAACTGTTGCTGAGTCTGCTGGGCAGACTGCTGGTCAGTACCGTACCTGCCTCCAGTTTTCATGTGCTTCGGATTCAGGATGGTAGCGGAGGTGAACATTACGTTTCTCGGCGTGTTGGTTTGACCGACACTCCAACTGACAATTCAACTGTTCCGTTCAGGTGCAACAATTCAGTACAAAGTCTGTGGACATGTCGATGAGAGTGGCGTCGTTGGATTACCTGGGCATCGTGGCGGCGCGGCTGAGGAAAGACGCCATTTCCAGCAGGATGGACACGGACGGCATCGGCGAAGTTGTTGCAAAGGTGACGCCAACGATCTTTGATCGGATCTGCAACAGAATTTCACAGCTTTATTCGTGCTAAACTTTCTTGTGGCACCATTGGGAAAAATGTAAATCTTTCGACAGATCAAAGAAGACATGGATGAACACGAAACCAAAGAAGAAAGCGAGTCTGAGGAAGAGGTCAGTTTGATGCAGCTGTTCACAAACCCTTTATCTCCATTGTATTGTGTGGAAGAAAACTGTGTGGCAGATACGGTCTGAAATACTCATGTTTTGCGATATTACAGAGTGAGGAGGAAAGTGCCAGCGACACGTCTGCCGCAGAAAACTCCGATGGCGACAACGAAGACGACAAGGAGGAGGAAACCACAAGGAAGACCAGGCATCAGAAGGAAAAAGAGAAAGACAAAGAAAAACCAAAGAAGAAACGGAAGAAGAAACGAAAAAATGAATTGAGAGAAAAGAAGATCACGCCATTGCTTCAGAAAGAACTGTTGAAATATTTGGTGTACAACGCCCAGAATGACCCGGCGCTTGTGGTAAGAACCTTCGCTGATGCACACAGCCATTGCTCCGCTTCATTCCGGCCAAGACAGGATTTCTCACGTGACAGAAGTACGTCATTTACGGTCGCCCTACACGTTTGAAACTTTATCTAAACGTGTCCATTCCAATTTGCAGTTCTCCCGGCAATTCTACATCGCGCAGTGGTTTCGCGACTGCAGTGTAGAGGTGGAGAAGGTCAACAAAGCTCAGGAAAAGCAAAGCAAAGACAACACAGACGCAGAGGAGTTGGCAAAAACCTTGGAGAAAAACCAGAAAATTCTCCACCACGCAGAACGACGGAAGGTCTTTCTGTTGGAGCAAGTCAACTCGAAAATCGGTGTCTTTGCCAACTTCAAGTGAGTTGAACCCAGTGAATCAGCTGACCGTTTTCAAATTTCTCACTGCAAAAGGCTGATATCATGTTTGGCGTTCGACATTTGCGGCGTTTTCTTTTCCAGGCCGTCCCCGAGCAAGTTAGACTACGAGAGCGCACTGCTGGTCACTCGATACCTTGCATCAAACCGTCCCTTTTCTCAGAGCTTCGACATTTACCTCACACAGGTGATGGTTGCGGATACGGGTGTCTGTCGTCGCTGACGTTTCAGTCGCATAATATTCAGTCTCTTGTTCAACATTTGTTTTGGCGTTTTCAGATCCTGAAGGTCCTGTGTGAAACGGCTGTAGCAGTCCGCACGAAAGCTATGAAGTGTTTGACGGCTGTAGTCGAGGCAGACCCTGCTATCTTGGCGCGGGTTTGTTGCTTTCTTGTTCCAAAAATTTTGATTCGTTTTGAGTTGGATGTCCGTTCTCTTCAGCGCACACAACGCCCTCTTGTCTTCAGAACGACATGCAGAAAGGCGTCCACGGTCGGTTTCTTGATCAGTCAACGTCAGTGAGGGAAGCTGCGGTGGAACTGGTTGGAAAGTTCATCCTCATCCGCCCAGAACTTACTGAACAGTATTACGACATGCTATCAGACCGGATCCTGGTGTGTATCAACTGGCATTTACGTATTTGTTCAGACAGACGTTTTCGCAGTCACCCCAAATGATGGAAGTCTTGTGAACACTGCTTTTGATTCCGTGAACAGGACACTGGTATCAGCGTGAGGAAACGAGTGATCAAGATCTTCAGGGACATCTGCGTGGAACAACCGGAGTTCAAAAAGATTCCGGAGATGTGTGTGAAGATGATTCGGCGAGTGAATGACGAAGAGGGCATTAAGGTTTGTGTGTGACCGTGACTTTTGGTCCAGTGTGACTTCTTGGTTTCGGCCACAATCGCAGCATCCACTCGATTCAAAGCCTGAATATTTTCACGTGGTATTCACTGTTTGTTTTGCTCCTGCAGAAATTGGTGAACGAAACATTCCAAAACATGTGGTTCACACCGGTCAGAGACAAGGACCAAGACAAGTTGCTGACGAGAGTGATGAACATCACAGATGTTGTGCTCGCGTGTCGAGACACTGGCTACGAGTGGTTCGAACAACTGCTTGACAACGTAAGCACTGCCGGAAATGAAAACAAAAATACAAGTCGTCTTCAATGTTGACTGGCTTGAAGTCAGAATTCATGAATGCAGAGTTCCTTTGCTCTTGTTTTCAGCTGCTGAAAAAGGAAGTGGAAGCTAGTCAAAAACCGGTGGAGAAGGCTTGTACACAAGTGATCAGTTGTCTTGTGGACAAAGTGATGTCATTGGACGAACAGTCCTCAGAAACTGCCTCAAGCAAAGGAGTGAGCCAAAGACTCGTGTCGTGTTTGTGCACGTTGTTCCTGTTCTGCAAAGTGAAACCGGACCTGCTTGTGAAACACACCATGACCATACAACCGTACCTCAACATCAAGTGCAATGTGAGTTGTCACCCCTTTCAGATATGTTTCAAAGCTGTGACTTTTCATAATTTGGTTTGTGTCGGAACGAAGGGCGCTGTGCTGGCTTTTAAAACCACCCACCGTCGGCTTTTCAGTCCCAAGGAGACCTGCTCGTGCTGCATCACGTGGCCAGAATCGTGGAGTTGTCTGTGCCGCTGATGGAGCATCCGAGCGAGAGCTTCCTCGCGCAGCTGGAGGAGGACATGATGAAGCTGATACTCAAGCACGGCATGATGGTGGGTGAAGCAAAATTCCGTCGAGCTTTGGGCCACAATGCAGACAAGATCGGGCTCTGGCCTGAAGTTTTTGCCTGATCCCTGAATTTACATGCATTTTGTCAGATCAGAAAGTGATCGGTCTCGTTTGTCATTCCAGGTCCTGCAAAGTTGCGTGAGCTGCCTTGGTGCTGTTGTAAATAACGTGACACACAATTACAAGTTGGTCAGAGATTGCTTCCAAAAGTTCTTCGGTATGTTCCACTGTGTGTGGTTCTTCGAGTTGAGCGGCTGCAAGCCAGGAATAGCAGGTGTGACGGCATGACTTCTCTTCGCAGGTGTTCTTTCCAAGCTGATGATCGAGCATCAGCGAAACGGGCACAGCGACGCGCTGCGGAGGAGTCGGCCGACGCTGCTGAGGTCCCTCTTCACGACAGGGCTGCTCTGTAAACACTTCGACTTCGACGCCGATGACTTCGGCGAGAAGAAGGTACGCGCGCGTACTTGTTGGCAGGCTTGGTTGTCTTTTCTTTCAGTGTGAGCAATGCTGGCATTTCTAGTTTTGTAGTCTAGTAGAATGGATGTGGCTTATTTTGAAACTCATTTACACTCACCAGCTCCGAACTTCTTTTGCATGATAAAGACTGTCGCCTGTGTTGTAACTGACTCAACCTTCCGCGAAACTCGGGAGGACAAACTCTGTTCTTTGTCGTTGCTGTGCATGGACGCTTTTGTTCACTCTTCTTGTGTGTGACGCTTTTTCTCGTAGTGGGAAAGGAAGCCAGTGGTTGAAGGAGAATCTTCGGAAGAACAACCTGTTTGTAAAGTAGTGTATTTCTGCATTCTGTTGTTTTCTAACAGTCGCAACTTACTCAAAACTGTTGCAGTTTTGAAGAATTTCTGATAGAGGATGCTTGTTTCGAAGTGTGGTGCACCGCAGATACAAGGCAGCATGAAAACAGACACATTGCTTTTCACAATGATCAAGTCACATATTGGAATAGTCGTGCAACGAAACATCAAAAAGAGTGCGCAAAGTGAGGCTCATCACAAGACGAGCTGCACCGTTTCTACACAGGAAGGATTCCATGTTGTCGCAATGTTCTGTTCCCAGGTGTCAATCAGAGACAAGGTGTTCGACGTCCTCATGTACTTCATCAACTTTGACGACACGGAAGTGCGCAACAAGGCTCTGACCGGAATGGGTGAGTTCCCAACCAATCACAATGTTGTTGGACGCCCAGTCCCAGCTGGTGGCGTTTGTGGTCATCAAGCGAAGAGTGACGCGCATGAGAGGAAGGTAGTTGTGAAAGTGTACTAGCTTGTCTCATGCCTGCTGTGGAGACCACGTATCTTGCAATGTAAATTCGCGCACCGTGTGACATTTGGTGCTGACGCTTAACACGTGGTTGTTGATTACAGGTTACTTCTGCGTGCGGCACTATGAGTTCATGATGGGACGGCAGCTGCGGGACACGTACCACGACATGCTCACCAACCCGCATGTGGACGTCAGAATGCGTGGCCAGGTGCGTTCACAAGTTTTCTTCATATAACATTGCCTCATAGGATGTACGTACTCCATCTCGGGGTTTCTAGGTTGCTCATTGAAAGCACTCAAGTTTCCTTTGCTTGCACAAAAGCAATGAAGCTTTGCATGCGTACCAGACCACAGTTTGCAGTGACCTTCAATTAGCTTTGCAATACGTTTGAATTCTTTAGCCCGCCGAGCTTTGTTCTCACCGCCTACAGAAAGTTTAATTTGACACTATGTCAAGTTCTGGGGTTAATTTGGAAGCTTCGCTTCAGTTTTCCTGCCTCCTTTTCATCTGAATTGTACAAACTTTACCAAGGCTTTCATTGTGTTGCTTTGTTTTACCATTTCATTAAGTTCTAACCTTTGTCTTTACCGTTCAGCAAGCAGACAAAAGGTCTCTTGCCATGTTGCAGGTGCTGAAGAACCTGCAGACGTACCTGATGGAGGAGGAGGAGAAGATGGTGAAGGCTGACGCCGAGTGTAAGTCACGGACGGAGCTGCTCGAACCTGAAGCTGGTCACACGAACCCTGCCAGGAGACTGCCGATTCGTCACAAGCACGCATTTAGCTAACGCTCCGAAACAAAGCACGTTTTGTCCAAGAAATATACATGTTGTGCTGCTGTTTCAGGGCGAAAGTCTCAGCATCATGAAAAGGACGACTTGAAGGAGATGGGTGACATACAGTCAGGGTACGTACCATTGTCAGTCTTGGGTCTGTTCAGACACAAGAATCGTTCCAATTGTGTCAACGTGGCTTGTTTTTATCACGGTTCGAACACGTCTCTTGCAGCATGGCGAGCACCGTCATTCAAGTGTACTTGAAGCAAGTTCTGGAGTCCTTCTTCCACAACAACCACCAAGTTCGCCTCGCAGCTCTCAGTGTCACCACGCTGATCCTCAAGCAAGGACTTGTGCATCCTGTTCAGGTAATCCACACTGTGATGACCCATGCACGCGTGACAAGAGAAACTTGTTCAGTTTCACAAAATGACAAAAACTTTTGTGAAAATGCTTCGTGCTGAAGGGTGTTTGTTGTTTCTCTCAGTGTGTGCCGTACCTCATCTGTATGGGGACAGACAGTGATGCGCAAATCCGCGCCATGGCAGATCAGCAGTTGAAGGAAATCGACAAAAAATACCCAGGGTTCATTCAGGTACGTAATGTCTCATCACTTTCATCCAAGATGAGTACCCTCACTCTTCAGTTTTGGTGGAGAAATGATTCACGGGGTTATCAATTCTCTTGCAGATGAAAGCTCTGCAGGGTATCAAGATGTCGTTTCAACTGCAAGAGGTTTTGCAAGAAGCGTCTTCCGGTCCAATTCGCGGGGTGAGGGTGGAGGAGCAGCCCGCCAGCCTCAACAACTTCATCTACTCGCTCATCAGGTCGAATCGAAACCACCGACGAGCGATTCTGTCCTCGCTTCTTCACATGTTCGACGACACCCAGGTTTGGACCGTCACTCAGAAATTCTGACCCGAGCATGCTGATAGGGCGTGTTCTTGATCATCATGGACAAAGGAGACACACTCTGTGCTGGTTCTTTCAGAAATGTCCACTGCCGGAGTTGATCTACATGGCGGACAATTTGGCGTACTTCCCCTACCAGTCTCAGGATGAAACCCTGTACATCATTCATCAGATCGACATTCTAGTCTCGGTGTCAGGATCGAACTTGTTGCAGTCATTCCACGAGGTACGTGTGCAGTGACGAGCAGTGATTTGGAACCATTCGTAAAGAGACCAGTTCAGCTTGGAAAAACGAGCGTTTCACCACACGGTTCAAGTCCTGTGACTTGTTTGTTCCAGGTGTTCTACCCCGATAGCGAGGAGAACGAGGGAAAGAAGCGTTTGGATGACGACGAAGACGAGGAGGTGGAGATGCTTCTCGGTGAGTATCGTCTTCATTCGCGTGAGTGCACAGTTTCAATGGGACCTTGATGCAAGGAAATGGTAAATTTTGGGGTGTACGTGAGCATGAGTGCCTTGTGGACGGGTGATTACAGTAAATCTGGTTCTGTTGATCACGATGCGCGTCAGGGAAGGGCACTGCTCCGTGTGTGAATAACGCGAAACCTTCCGATGACCCATTTGACAAGCATATTCTGTTGTTGCAGCCAACATGCCTGAGGACATAACTCCCTTGCAAGACCTGTACATGCTGACGCAAGCGTGCGTGCTACTTTTGGTGCTCAAACAACACTTGAAGGAAATGTATGGATTCACAGATGCGTAAGTTCTGTTCTGCTCTCGCGTCCAGTTTCCTTGAATGAAAACCCGTTTCGGATGGTCACTTGAGACCCTTTTGTTTTTGCAGAAAAATCCACTTGTACACACCGACCGAGGCAGCCAAGACTTACGACAAGCCGCTGAATCGGAAGCACACGGGGAAGGAGTTCAACCCGAAGCAGGTGCTCGAGTTGGTGCGGAACGGCCCGATGTCGCCCGACGTCGACGAGGACGGCAAGAAGGAGCTGCTCGAGAAGTTCGTCGAGGTGAGGCGCGCGCGGCCAACAGCGAGATTGCAGAGATTGCAATATCTAAATTCTGCTCAGAATGAAGACCGTTGGAAAACTGCTGCGAATCGTTCTCGTCTGATAGAATTTTATTTTCTGCCTCAGCTGCACGAGACAGCTTGTTGTTTGTGTCTGTTTGTGCTCGGGGTTATGGGGGACGGTCCCGGGCACACGACGCGCAGGTTGTCTCTCAATATCGCCCAGTTGACACGTGGTCTCTTGTGTACAGTTCAAAAACCTGATGCTGAGCATCGACCCGGCGGACGAAGACAGCGACGACGAGGGCGGCAAGAAGTTCGGGGCTGCGGGTCAGCCGATCCCGGACCTCACCAAGTACAGCCCGCTCAAGGTGAACCCGAACCCGCCCGTCAACAGCGGACCCATCGTCGTCCTCAACAAACTCGACCCCGCCACGCTCAACGGAGCGGCCGGCGTGCCCGTCAACCTGAACCTTCTGCCCAAGATGAACTCTCTGCCCAACGCGCACCACAACAGCACAACGCCAAACGATGTTGGTGCATTGGAGAGCGAAGAATCCAACGATGCTTCCAAGGTGAGTTCTTCATGTTGCAAAAGAAATTGTCGTGAGAAAAGTGCAAATTGCGGGATGGATCATGTTTGTTTTCGAGAAATTATTTTTTGAAGCTTTCACCGCTGAGGAAAATGGTATCGTTCAGGTTGCCTCAAAAGAAAACAAAGGGGAAAATTCGAACAAGCGCAAAGTCGCAGCGAAAGAAACACCGGAGAAAACTCCCGACAAGCGCAGAAGGAGCATCCGACGACGATAAGCAATGAACGAGTTCCGTGTTCGAAATTTGGTGGTGTTCAGTTGTGTTTTCGTTGGACAGCAGTTGTTGCTTGAGGTGTGGGTGGTGGCATTTTAACGCTCAGCGTGTCGCCAGAAAGTTGGAAAATTTTTGAGAGGGAGCAGTTGAAGGAAAAAAGACGAGCTTTCTGGGGACACATGCCTGGTAAAAAGTCTTGAGGAACACAAGTTGTGGGTGCGACAGGGGTCTGTGTCGAATTTTTGCAACACGTTGTGGTTGCGACTGTTTGGTGGAAGAATGCACTGCACGGGGGTCGGAGCAGCTGTTGAACGTTCTTGTTTAGTGTAAACAAACTTTTGGAAGAAATGTCAACACAAACTGCGGAGGTGCAGCGCATTTTCACCAAAAAACAGGGGGAATCGCTCTGACTTAGCTCATTTTTCTTTGACGGCTTGACTGAAGTTGTTTTCTGTTTGTCTTACAGGTTCGGAACATGGAAAATTCGTTATCCCCAACATACACAAGTCGGACACTTACAACCCCAACATCCATAAAACTGTCAATAAGCGCTGTGGACCGGAAGAAGCGCCCGTCCAGCAGTCACAAGAAACACAAGTCGCACAAACACAAAAAGAAAAAGAAGAAAAGACACTACAGTGACTCGGACGAGGACGAGGATTCCGATGACAGTGAGGATCCGGATTTCTAGGCGTGACGCCCGTCTCCAAAATCACCAACAGTTGCTTACGCCAGCCACATATCACTTCCTTTGGTGTGGATCGTTAGCTTATCAACCTAGTCCGGATGTGTGACGGACAGCCTCGATTGTTGACGTCTCTGTCCCTGGTTTTAACGTTCTGTTGGAGCATTTCCGCCGGAGTCAGTCTGTGGACGGAAAGTTCTCAAGCCGAGCTGAGCTCCGGAGCGGAGTGGAGCTGTGTGTGGGGAGGAGATGGAGAGTGGATGTTCCTCCAGTGGAATGGATCTCATTCTGGATTGCAATCTCTCGCCTCCTCACGAGCCTCAGGCGCAGAATCTACGCTGACCAAGGATCCGTCGGGCCCAGTTCTCTTCCCTCGTTTTGTGATCGTCTTGTTTGCGCGGAAAAAGGAGACAAACTGTTTCTTGTGTTCGTTTTCTGGTTTTCAATTTATTTACTCTGTATTTGTTCGGAGAACAATCAATTTTTCATGTCCAAAATATGCAGTTTCCATGGCAACGTGAAACCAGTTGAACCAAAGTTTCGCAGTTCATGGCAACCAAAATGCCGGGAAGTGCCCCACGAGGAGCTGCCACAGCGGCAGTGAATGTTTTGTGTCCTGTACTATTTTGATGTTCACCTTTTTCACATGTGAATAAGTTGATGAATTCCGTTGACTTCTTCGATGACAACTGAATGTATTTTACAGAGTTAGCTTTTTATATTTGTAAAAAAGAGAAAAGAACGAAGAGTAATGCAAACCCCACCAACTGGTTTATTTTCATAAACGATTGTGTACAAACCGTTATTTATAAATGAAACTAGTTGGTTCGAAAAACAAGCCTTGTGTGGACGTTTTCGTTGTCTCGCTGAGCTATGTACATAAAGTATCTGTAAAAAAGGTGCTTTTTAACTTAACTCTTGTGTGTTACAATGAAGTTTCATTCTTGTTAAGTTACTCAAAGCAACCCACAGTGAAGTCAAGAAAACGTTCACACGAGGCTTGTTGTTGTTCATCGTAGGGCACCATACAATAGCTGTGTCTTCTGAATAAAAAGAATTTTTTATTCAATCGTAGACCGTGAGTTTGTTGTGCAGGCAGTTGCCGAGTGGTCGTTTGACATTTTGAGGTGTCACCAGTGCTATTTGCAGTGGGTTCCGTGGACCTGAACTTATCCACCCTGATCTGACCTGCGTTTCACCTCACACGGGTTGTCAAGAACTTAGTTGCGTATGGCGACCTGGGTGGGTGCAGATGTATTCTTTGGGCCTCTGACAGTTCGAGGTCAGCTCGGGAGGTTTTTGTAAAATTCTGTGACAATGTTTCCTTCCTTTTCTTCACTGCAGGAGAGATTTTGGTTTGATTCCTGCCTGTTTTCCCTGTTGAGAGTTACATGATGCGATCTAGATCTCGTCATTCCTTGTCATGATTGTCACAACAACCCCAATGTTCGACACTGCCATCAGGGTGAAAAAGACGTAGAACAGAAATTTGTCCAAAATTTTTGCCATTTCTTTCCATTCCCTTTTCACGGCTTCGCCTTCCGCCGTTTGCTCCTCCTCTTCCCCGCCCGGCGCTTCCCTCTCCGTGTGCGGCGGAGTCCACGCTTCTCGGGGCTTCTCGTTGTCAGGTTCTTCCGCGGGCCTCACCGGCGTCACGTGACGCTCTGCCTCTTTTCCCTGCAGCGGACGGCAGACCACGTGACCCAGTCTCGTGACCACTGCGCGCATGGCTGGCGGCACCGGGCGGCGGTTCCCCTTGTGGTAGACGTTCATCACGAGGATGGTCGACAGCAGGCACAATATGGCAGTACTCTGCGACCATATCAGGTAAAACGCTGCAAAACAAAGAGGTTTGAAATGCTCAATGAAATTACTCTTGTGATGGTTGCCTCTTGGAAGCATTCGACTCAACCGCCGAAGTTATGGTAGTCGGTCGCTCACGAGTTGGCTGTGTGCGTCGGGTCGCACAGAGATGGTCAGTTTATTCATCAGATCCTGTTCAATGAGACCGACACCACCTCCAACTGACCAGTGCTATGAACAGGAGGAAAGTCCCTCAGTTCGGGCACTTACATAGAAGAGGCATTTTGTGTCCTCCAGTTGATGGCGTTACGTCCGCAACAACCACCAGCAACATCAGGTACGCCAGAACGATCGTCACCTGAAAAAAAAAAGAAATTTTATTCATCAAATAGCTGGACTGGATGGTGTGCTGTCACGTTGTCTGGTTTGAAAACGCGTGGAGACCTGAAGCGAAATTTTTTCGCCTGATTTGCTGGGCAGGAGGAAGACGAAAACGGACAGGAAGCTGAGAAAGACGCTCGGGATGATGACGTTGGTGACGAAGTAGATCGGATTGCGCTCCAGCGTGAAGGTGAAGTAGACGGTCGGGAAGAAGTCGTTCGGAACCACTTTGCCCTGAAACAAGGTCTCGTTTTGTGGCTCAGATGGACAAAGTGAATTTGTGAGACAGAAAAAGATTCGCTGAGTGTGAAATTTCTGCTCACCTCACCCTTGACCATTCTCCAACCAGAATTTTCCACATAAAAATCCAAATTAACTGGCTCTTTATCCACAACAAATACAACTTCAAATCCGTGAAAAACTGTGGCGAATTGCACGTCACAGCGTTGAGTGTCGAAAGGAAACCTGCGAAAGAGTTGTGCAAAGCTGACAAAACTCAAGTCCACTGGACCCGAAGTGCGGCTGTCGGGCTGGGGGACCCCACAAACCCCAGCAGCCTCGGGCACAACAGGTGTGTATGTGTGTGTGTGTGTGTGTGTGTGTGTGAGAGAGAGAGACAGAGACAGAGACAGAGGAATCTGCCCCACCCCCATGCAGGAGCGTCTTCAGCCAAACGGTAAACTGACACACGAAAGGACTCTGCATTGTGAAAACCAAGGTCAGGCTCAAGTAGAACCTACTGGAACATGTTGACCTCACAGGTGGTCACAAACTTGTAGTAGATGTTCCACAGCACCAGGCCACTGAAGAAAACCTGGACCTTGAACTTCGTGCTCGAGCTGAGGTCTACCCCGACGTCAGCCCTGCGAAGATCAAAAAAGACCCAACAAGTGTGGTTCTTCCTTCAAAAAAAGTCACAACCTCAAATGTGTGGGTGGATTATTTGGCTTGCATCGTACGTGTTGTACGTGAGAATTTCGGGCAACCAAATGCGTTTGCTGTCGAGGACCAGCATGTAGGTGTTGTTGTAATTGCGCGGGTTCCATCTCAGATACTCGTCGGTCCAGTGCTGCAAGAGAAGGAGGAGAACATGGAAATGCGCGCTTGCAATGCAAGGGCCAAAACAATCCAGTATCTATCTACCAATTATGGCCAGACCCTGGACACACTCACCAGACTCAGTGTTCCGAATGAAGTCAGTGCTTGAGTCTTCTCGTTCTGTGAACGACGTGGAGAAAAACACGTGAGAGCTTGGACAATCTCGAAAATAACAGAAACACCTTGTGACACACACACACACACACACACACACACACACACACACACACACACAGAGGCGCGCGAGCAGGCGCACGCACGTACGAACCAGAGACTCGATGTTCTTGAGACCGAGTGTTGCGTTCAGCTGCACGACACCGGACACGTCCTCCCGCGGTCTCGCGTTCTTGTCGTAAACCCGAAAAAGATCGGCGAGCAGCCGAGCTTCTCTGCCTGGCTCATCCCGCACTGCGCCGACTGGTCGTGCGTGCAAAGGTGGTCAAGGGGACAACCGTTTGAAAATACATTCAACGAATGCAAACAAGCTTCATCCACGCTCCCCATGTGTGACATGTGTGTGGGACATGGCGTTTTTCAGTATATTTTGCGATCCACTACTTGCACTGAGCTGCAACACGCAAAACTCACTGGAGCTGAAGCAGAGAAGCCCGGCAAGGAACTGAAGCACCAAGGGAGCCATCCAACAGTCTGTCCAAGTGAAGGTCTTCGAGTTGCACACAAGACGTGAACAAAAATTCATCTGCAAGTAAAATGATCTTCTGCTTCAAGGATTTTGTCCAACAATTTGCGCACTTGGATTTTGAAACAGTATGTGCAGGTGTTGCAGGAGTGCAAATTTGGTGGAGGTTATTTTTGCAACCTCTTGCACAATCCTGTGCTTCTGTGGTTTGGACGGAGAATCGAGGTTTGCTCAGCTGAGTCACGATTCTTTTCTTAATTCGTGCACGCGTGCCACCAACTATTTGTGTTGTTCCCTGTTTGTGTCAAATTTCATTTGAGGTTCTTACCTGGTTCTTGGTTTTCGTGTTCCAGTACCGATCAAGAAAGTAAAGTCCGACACTTCATCATCAGTTCGTTTTCCTTCCGAGACTTGCAGCAGGCGGACAAAAATCCTGTGAAATGCTGCGAATGTCACGCGCACGATCCTTGTGGAGTCTGGGTGGAGTTTTTTTTTTGGGGGGGGGGGGACGACCACAGCCTGACTCCCCTTGGGACCTTGGTCTGAGTCTATGGAGATGAGTCTTGTCCAAGGTTGACAACAGTTCTGAAGATCTCCTGCACAAAGGATGAGACACTATGCCCGTTTGGTTCAAACAACGGGATGAAAATTCTTTAGGAGGCAGGTGCCCCTCCCCAACGACAACCAATGGACGACGCTGTGCGGAGATGGTGTTTTATCTCAGATGTTTGACGAACCAATTCTTTTCTTTCGGTGTTGAAGCGGAGTGTTGTGCAAACTGGAGCCAATTACATGTTCACAGTTTGCGGACAGAATGGCTGATAAGTATTCAGTCGCTGCAAATTTCGAGGAGCTGTTTGAGAAAGTTACGAGGCCCGTCATTTATGTAACCGTTGTTCGTCCGGTATGATAGCAAGCTTTCCTCCTTTACTCACCCAACTTTCACAAGTACAAGATCCATAATCTGTCTTGTTTCAAGCAAACTTTCATAATTTTCAATATATGCTTTCATTCCTCTTTTGAACTTCCAAAATTGACTCCATTGCTCTATGTGGCTATTGAGAGTTAATGGTCAATGGTCTCAATTGAGAGTAACTCAGTGCAAAATCAATAGTCACAAGTGATGGAATACTAAATGTTTCTTGGATCATCAAGACCACACAGTGAATCAAGGTTTATGGAAAACTATGTCAAGTTATGGGCAGGTAAGTCCAGATTGCACAAGGAAATTTTCAGATGAAACAGAACAGGCTTTCTTGTCATACCGGATGAACAATGGTTACATAAATGACGGGCCTCGTACAGGTGCAAAAGTGTTCTCGTTTTTGTACTGATGTCCCAATCTGGTGGAGAGGGGTTTTCTTGAGGGGAGGGTCAGGGGGGGGGGCACCCGGATTTTCAGGAATTCGTGCTTTCTCGGCAAGTGTTCTCGGCAAGTGGTTCATTAGTTTTGGTGTCAGTGAAGGTCATCCAGATTGTGTATCCCCGATAATACGAATGTGTCATTTGTCCACTGTGCACTCGTGCACATCATGAATGGTGTTTGGAGGCCACAGGTTTCCACCTATGCCCTCAATTCTGCACTCATTGGAAACGTGACCTTGACACAGAGGTAGATCCAGGGTCTGGGCAGTGTGTGAAGAGAACCTGTTTGCCAGCGACAATTTGGTGGGTTTCCCCCCAGCCAGCCCCCCTCCCGGCTGAGTTTGTGCCCCAGGCGCCCGTTGTTTTCCTTTTCACAGAACACCGTATGCAACATTTTTCGAAGTCATTGCCTTCAAAGGGGTTCCACCCCCTGGTCCCCCGCTGAGAAGACCAGGGTCTGCCGCTGCTGGTCCCACAGGAGCAATGTCGACGTGGAAAATACTGATGCGATGGGGAGGGGGAAAAAACTTTGACGGAACTCGCTTGTTTGTTTTGTTTGTATTTTTCTGTGCCTTTACCACAATTCTTGAGCAAAACATTGAAGTGATCACACCACTGGAGGGTCCGATCGCCATCAATAAACCGCCCCAACCCTTGTCAATCCTGAATTTGCACAGTGGTGACACAGGTGGTCTTTATTATTTTTAGCTCTTTGTTTGTGCTGTTTATTTCTTTCGGGGAAGCAGTGTCATAATATCTTTTGTTGGTGTGTTGTCGCTCAGAATCGAAATCTTAGCACGAAGCGGTACAGTGGCGGGAACTCACTGGTTCTTCTTTTAGGATTTACGCGATGACAGAACGAAACTCAAAAGATGCAACTTCGTCCGATCGAGTTTAAACCTTGTCAGTTAGTAAATATGGACGGAAGATGTGAGCATGGCATTTAAATATTGTGATACATTTAGTCAATTTGCGATCTTCCTTTGCACGTAGACAAGTTAATTAGCACCTGAACGTGTAGTAGAATGGTTAAGGAAAAGCCCAATTCTACGAGAACGTATGATGAAGACGGATTTCGGCGACGTGCAGCTTGTATCTGCTTCAAGGATGACACCGAGAAAGAAGTGAGTTGAAGCTGGCTGTCAAAATAGTTGTTTTGAACGTTTTTTTGCAACTGCCCAAAATTGTCTTGACAAACATGCAGAGTTTCAAGATGCTTTGAGGTGTGATTGGGAAGTTGGACAGACCTGAAGAGTTCATGGAGGTTCATTCAGGTGACAAGTCTCGTTTTGATGACCTCTGAAAATCCTGCTGCTGTCATCCCCTGTCTTCGTCATGTTTTGGACATGTTCGAAGCCCATTCCGCTTTGAGTCGCTTATTGATGACAGTTGACGCAGGGGTCTGGAGTCAGTGTTGCTCAGTGCCTTTGTTGACTGGAAGGAATGTGTGGAGACACGGACAAACTCTAGTCACCTGATCACGTGTTTGTACATGTGTGCAGATAACATTTTTCTGTCATCGAGAACAAACAAGTGTTTGAGCTTTTTGCATCTGCAACAATTCAATGGAAAGGAGGAAGCCAAAAGCAATGAACCCTTCAAACTGACACGAACTTTTTTGCTGCGAAGAAAGTGCTTCTGTCCTTGGCTTTTGTCACAACAAAGAAACATGAACATGACGAAGGATTCGTCTGCGGAACAGTTCTGTTCTTTCCTTTGATGCTGGTGTGCAACAAAGAGGTCAACCTTCAAATGCATCTGGAGAGTATTTGTGACTATGTCATGTGACCTTTCTGTAATATCTGAGTCAGATCAGTTGTCAGTTGATCAGTGCGAGAGCGCATTCATTTCTGGCGGAACGAACGCTGCTCAACATGTCACCGATCGGCTCGATCGTCATGCCAGTGTAAAAAGGCAAAATGGGTAAACTGCCTTCATCATGTTCTGACCATTCGACATGCTGAGCAGCGACCGTTCAGCCAGAATTGAATGCACCCTCTTAAGTTTTCGTCTGTCGACTCGATGGTCTAATGATAGTGGGATGTCCCCTCAGCTGGACGCAGGCCTCTATTTTTTGCAACAGAATGATCGTGTTGGCAGCCAAGACCAGTGTCTTCGTTGCTGTGATTTCTCGTCTGTGGGAGAAGTCTTGGTGTGCAAGGAAAAGGTCTCTTGCCAACATGAGGCAACGTGTCCCCGTCATGTCATGTCACATCGCGTCTGCATCACTTGTGTCCCCCTCCCACAGGGGAGAGGCAAAGCTTCGGTGCGCAAGAAATTTTGTTGTCCCGAAAATCAGGATTGCCATTGCTATGTTTGGAGTGATGTTGTGACTGGGCAACAATCTTGGATGTGGTCCTCCTCTTGAATTTGCTTTCCTTGTCCTGTCGCACACACCGACCAGCTGAAGAGTCGGCGCGTGAGTGAAACAAGCGCGTGCACACCCTCATGCATAACAGACCACTCGTACGAGTTTGGATGACTACGGACTGGTGTAGAGGAATCTTTGGGCAAGTTTGGGTGAGTTTGGATCCAGACACAAATTATAAATGTGAAAATGAAAGAACCCATGGCGTCACGAGGTGAGGTACGAGGGGAAATCCTTTTCTGGCGAGAAATGTTGACGGCATTTGACATGTTTGTTGACTGTTTTTGTCATGTCACCTTTTGTTCTGCCTTTTGTTCTCAATGCTCGCACA
>JAAUXT010070239.1_pt1 | contig 39975 bp, 41 predicted proteins | sample 7278171 | NCBI WGS metagenome assembly JAAUXT01 (sample SAMN14350112, study PRJNA611818) | marine sediment metagenome | isolation source: surface marine sediment (1.8m) | place: French Polynesia: Moorea | collected 2018-08
AGGACAACACAAAGTAGGTCTGAACTCAAGTCAAGAGTGATGCACAAAATGCAACATCTCAAGGTCTCTGTGGGATAGGTGGATTAAACAACTTGACCTCAATGATCGGAGTGCTCTCAAACGCTCTCGAAGCTCCGCATCTCGAGCGTTTGATATCTGCTCCTCTCCTCTCGGTCGGCGTGGTTTATTCCTGTCTTCTCATCGCTGTGTTCTCGGAAGATCAAGCTTTGTCTGTGCAAAACTGTCTGGTGAATAGATTCTGATCTGTCACGCTTTGCTGCAGGTGCAGGCCGGTGGATTGAACGACTGAATACGCCCCACAGACGACGCAGAACTTTCTATTGTGTGCTGCACGGAATTACCAGATTGGCTTCCAATTGCCAATTGCCGTATCCTTTGAAAGATTTGTATGTCGACGATGTTTAATCTCCGACAAGCGAAGTACATTAGCGCTCTGTACTCGGCGGCAAAATGGGAGATAATTATCTTGCATTGAAGTGCGAGCTGTGAAACACGTTCCTCTCGTTCTGTCTGCCCTTTGTGGAGAGACAGTGGTTGAATCACCTCAAAAGGTACCAAATGGAAAACGCTGTCGAGTGGAAATTCTCCATCCGAACGTCAGATCGTCGCCAGAGCTGAGCAGAGCACGTTTGCAGGCCGCTCACAGAGCACTTGAAGGTCTGATCGACCAGTGGAGTGTGCTCACTGATGAGCCTCTTGAGCACTTCGCACCTTTCAAGGTTTCTTGTGAGACCTGCACGGCCCCTCAGCGCTTGGATTGCAACAGTAAGACCAAGTGAGCAGACTCAAGTGCACGTAATTGGTTGAGGCTGCGTGTTGTCCGCGGGTTTTGGCTTCAGGGCTGCGTCTTTCTGTGCTGCCAAACGATCAAATCCAAATCTTTGTAATCCAATGCAGTACTGAAGTCTCAAGTTGCTCTGCCACTGCGGTGTGGTTTCTTGTTCCAGCTTCAGGCAGATCCCACCAATCCAACTGCATTCCGTTGTCTTGTTTGCAACAACAAACCTTTTTTCGGAGCTTCCTTTATTGCTCAAATTTGTACACACAAAACCTTCGCACCTTCGTGCTTCAGACTTGTCTCTCAATTGCGCAGTCTTCCGGAAACACGGTCTGCCGATCGACGCAGTTGCTTCACAAGTGAAACACACCCAAAGTGTGCTCTCCTTTCTCTAATTAATTACACGCGAGTAATACAAAGATATGCGCTTGATGAAATGCTCTCAGCTCCACAACACATGCAGCTGCCGGAGGAACGATGCCAAAATAAGCATGATGAAAGTGTGTTAGATCTGACGCAAAGTTGGACGTTTTAGCAAGTAAAATAATACCTCACTTCTCTCGAGTACAAAAGGAGCACTTAGCTGGGGATGTGAGAGGAAAGACAAACCAGGCAAGTCTGAATCAGGCAGAATCAGCGACACCGACGGAGATGTATTCTGAATATCGGCTCACAATTTCCCTCCCCAGTTGGAACAGGAATTGAGCGTAATTGTGCCAAATTAAGTCATTTTGACTCTGCAGGACTGAAAAGACCCGAAGAGCACAGACCCCGACCGGTACTTCACATGATGGAGATTAGCAGATCTCTGGATTGAGAGTCATTCTGAGTTGCAGCCTGAAGTGAAGAGTCTTGTCCCTCCACAGAAGTGGACAACTTGCAGTTCTCCTCCAGGTCTATGTCAATCAATGTCTCGCAGGTGGCACTTTCTGGGATTCTTTGAGACCGGACATTAGAAAAGTGAGAGGGACTCCCGGACTGGATGTACGTCTCGCGCGTGGCGCTGCCGTCCGGCTGCGACACTCCGCCGTACTGCTGGAAATGCTGCAGGGGCAGTTCCGTGTCCGAGCCGTCCTGGCTCGCCAGCATCTGCAGAGTTTCGTCCGAGTCCTGACAGTTCTGAATCACTATGAGTCCCGGGCGGACTTCGCGGGCGATGATTTTGCGGCCCGTGTCGCAGTCGAAGAGCCGCGCGTCCTTGTTGTCTCGAGAGCAGAACGTGTAGCACAGACTCAGCAGCAGAATCACCAGCAAACAAACCCCCGTGATCAACAGCAAGTTGCCGAACTGGAACAACCTGCGGAAAGAGAGAGAAGAAAAACAGATGTGAAATGCTCGAGACAAAGCAGATTTTCCTGGATCGGGTCAGTGTCAAGTTGACCAGATCTTCGCTCGTGACCTGTCAATGAAACTCAAATTAACGTCTCCTTGCATCCTCTCCTCTGAATGTGTCTAGATAACCCAAAGAAAAATTTCCCTTTCCAAAGCAGTCTTGAAAACGAGAACAGGTAAGTTCAAATGCACACATGTGCAGCTCGGCAACAATTGCCCGATCAATTCTCCCACTGCCCAGCTTCCCTCGGAACGATTCAGGTTCTGTGTTGCGTTGTTGTTCCCTGCAGAAAAGCCAAGTTCCTGACAGGGGTGAAAATACCTTGTGCCAAGGCAGACACCTCTCGTCAATTAAAGGGAAACTGATCATTAGCTGAACATGTCGGATTGTAGTCTCTGGCCTTGTCCTCGTCGCCGTAAAGACTTCAGTTTCTTTGAGCATCTCGCTCACAAACACTCAAGGACACGAGCGTCTTTTCTGCGGGCCGAGCTCGAGGCAGTCTTTCATCTCAAAGAACAAACTGAAGAAGTCGTTCAGAGTTCAACAAACTTTCGAGCAGCACAGGAAAATGTCAACTCTCGCAGCACACATCCTTCGTCTGGCGGACACAAACTCCCACATCGCAGTGTAGAATCCAGAGTCAACAGACTGATTCCTACTGTGAACTTTCGAGCTTCGAAAGCACATTTGTGACGACCGTCGGGTTTGTTTGGAGTTTTATCACTTCGTACGCAACAGATCCACTCTTCGGCTCAGGCACAAACCCGAAATTGCAGGCAAGAATCCTGAGGAAACCGCCTAATTCCTGTAATGAATCGCGTTGTGGCATCGAATGATGCAAATTGTCTGTACCTGCCGAAACTGTACAATGTGGCTCGTTGCTTCTCCGCCGACATTCATCATTCTGTCTCGCAGCTTGTTTTAAGGCTCGCCGAAGAACTGGCAGGAGTAAATCACGACTGATTTCCAGCAATAATTTCTAATCTGGCCAAACCAGGCAGTCCTCCCTTATCAGTGGAACGAAACCTTTTCAGTGGACAGCCTTTTCGCAGGGGAAAGCAACTGCGTCGAAATGTTCGTCGCTCATGCGGCATTCTGCGCTTGTTGCCGCAAAGAAAGGGAATATTTTGTGTGCTCTCTTTCCCGAAGAACCAACAAACTTTCGCTCCGGTTCGGGTTTTAAACCTTGAGCTTCGGGTGGTGACTTGGAAGTCAGGAGCAAGATGAGGATTCAGGCCACTAGGTGGCGCGGAGGTTGACGTGAAAGCGGAAGTGACGTGCGGACCTCACTTGGAGGGATGTGGACCACTGGTTTATTGAAGTGGGAAGACGTGGGCCGTCAATATTTGACAAGAAACACAAAACGCGAGTCCATGCCCTCCACTTCACTTGCCGTGAACTCACTTGATACTGCTCCAGTGGAGAGAAACTTGTACTTGTGACAACTCCACTTGCTGTGGGAGATGAGACCAAACAATAAAGGAGATTTTGTACCAGTTGGTCTTTTGGTCACACCACACGTGTACCCACACAGTCATGAAATGTCCAAATTCATTCCTCAGACTGACCCTACTCAACTCAGGAGCGGGTGTTGTGCGTGACATGTGAATGACATCAGAACTTTCTGAGCAGGTGCAAAGCAATCAAGAACTTTTGAAGACTCAGACACAAAACTAATTTCCCAAAAGCTGAAGCTTTACACTTGTTTGTTTTCCTGTGACAGATACAGCTTCAGGAAACGAAACCAATCTGAACATTGCAGACTATCCACCAAGATCACACATTTGCATGCAAAGTTTCATCTGGATATTGCAGACAGAAGCTTTTGCCCTGAGGTTCCAGGTTTTTAGTTTCCATTCGCCAATGACGGATTGATCTTTGACATGTAATCAAGTGGAGTTGCGCTGCTTCTTTGAATAGCTTCACCTCGATGGAGGCTCTGCGCACGACAGCGCGTGATTAACGGGCCTCGATCCGGCCGATACGCATGCTGCCGGGCCCGGCGAGCGCAAAGCTCCGACCGACACTCGCTAATTTGTCAAAACAGGAGCGCGCTTCTGACACGGCCTTTGGTCGTCTTGACAAATTAAGCGGTGATTGGTGAGCATCAAAAGTGACGGACTTGTGAGCGTAATGTCTGGTTTGGCGTTCAAAAACAAGATTCCATCCAGCGATGTAGCAAGACTGTCGGAAGAGCTCTTCTCATCCAGGAAGTCTCAACACTGAACTCTGCCGCTTTTGCCGGTGACAGCAGGAGGAAATGGAAGGAAAATGAATCAACAGAAGCGTTTGATGGAACGTTTTTGTTCACCTATACTTTCTGTTGGCAAGTCAGAGAAAAGCAAAGTCGAGGGAATGCAATTTGGTTCCGCAAAAAGAACGATTGCTGTCAACAGGGCAGGGAGTATTTGCTTCAGAGCAATTTTAGCGCAACCGCTTTCTGTTCCAAAGCGTCACAACAGCCAAACGGAATGCAACGTTGACGTTCCACCGCTTCTCACGACAAACTTCAGGCGGATTCTGCTTGGTCTTTACAGTTTCATGATGTTCACTCTGAGATCGGCCTCCCGTGCATGCATGCATGAGCGCAAGTCCTGCCATGTTTGACTTCGGCTTGCACAAAACGCAACAAAACTGTCCCCTGAGGGACGAAGGTGACGAATCGTGCTTCTTTCTCAAATCGAACTGCAGTCCATGTATACTTCACGAGAAACAGGAAAGATGCGCGTATCACCGACTTCTTCAGCGTTGCGCTGCTTTCTCATGACAGTTTGGTCTTGGACAACCAGTTGATGTGGCCTGATCTCCCCAAGTGTCTTCAGGCCGTCTCAGAGGCACGCGGCTCCTGTCGGGCTCTGCCCCCACAACCTGAGACAAGGCTGAGTGAAGCTCCATTGTCACACTCGTCCACGAGAACGCACTCCGGACTGGTGACTGCCTCTCTCTGAGGCACGAGACCCTTGCATCAGCCTGTTTTCATGGACGTTTGTTTGTCTTGAGCAGACTCCGCACAAGCGGCCTCTCGTGGTTCCCCAGTTCCAACCGAAGCTCTCTTCAGCACAAGAAGCTCTACACACCGCCGTGGCCACAGGAAGAGCTCGGTTTCCCAACAGCTCAACTTGCGCTGCCAGACACACCAACGTCTCATGCAGGTGTGGAAAGTGTCATTCCATCTTTACATGTAGACTACGATATTTTTGTGCACAGCTGGAATAAGAAGGTCAAGAGAGTTCTTGTACAGCCCAGATTTCTCTGATCGTTCTTTCTCCAAACCTGAAGCCCGCATCTTCTAATGGCATGACGATCAGCTTCTGACAAAATACCAAAAGCAAAAATTTACTTTCACCCATCAGGACCAAACATGGCTTGAACAGAGCTTCCTGCCCACGTTTTCTTTTCTTCAGAGGCGAGACGTGAAAGAAAACAAACCGAAGGAAGACTGCAACAGCGATCTGAGACAATCCAAAGACGAGATGCCACGGGACAAGACAGCCATGATGCATCTCTTTGACACCACGTCCCTTCCTTGTGATGAGGCGCAGTTTTGATTTATCAATAACTTTTCGTCGCAAATTTTCTGCTTGGTTCAGCAGGAAGGCCGCGCACGTAGGTGCGTAGACACGTGCACATTCCACTGCAAGGCAATCAGCTGCACAAATTTTGCGTCAGCAACACACACATTCACAAACTGACACCGACACAGAGGGATACTACCCTTGACAGAAAGAGAGACTGCTTCACAACATACCAAACCATTCTGCGTGCCAGGTACAGTCAAATCAGAACAACAGACAGCAAAACAGATTTTGTGAGCACGTCGATTTCAGAAGTTTCACTCCGTAAAAGGCTTTTTCCGTCCTTTCAAACACCGCTCGATTGCAATGTCAGGTGATTTTGCTTTCATGACAGTGTCGTGAAACACGAAGCACACAAACTCACGCAGCGAGACCACACTTTGTCGTGCGTTTTGCGCCATGCCTCGGTTTCCACTGATCCAGTTTGGCCAAAAAGAGGAATCACCCGAATCCGAAAGTCCCTCGGTTCTCCTGCAGGTTCAAGGGAAATCCTACTCAACTCGAGAATTTCTTTCGATGCAGCATCGTGCTTGAAAACTGTACGTGATTGGAGCACAAGGCAGCCCCCCCCCCCCCCACAAAAAAGAGACCAGAACGGTCACCAAACCATTGCCTTGAATGCCTCCAGGTTACGACACCGAGTGTCTTTGAAACAGAGTGTCGCCTTTTGTCTTTCCTCTTTGTACACTGTCTACAAATTGCACCAATGTGATGAATGATTTGAAGTTGATCAAGGCAAAAAAGGCAATGACCGAACAATGACTGCACTCTGCTACAGTGAAGAAAGACCTGCACGACAGTTTGAAGGAAGCCCAGCCACAGCCATAAAATGTCTCCATTCGTGATCGCGGGCGACCGTTTTGCCCGGCCAGTTTCCTCGACCAAAAATGTCAATGCATTGTGAGCAGACAGCAGGACCAATATCACGCAATATACGTGGCCACCCGATGCTTGCAGAGATAAATCTGAAAATGGCCCCGTGGCTTCGAGGCTGAGATGAAATTGAAACGCCAGAAGAGCTGGTGAAGAGCCCTCCAGAGCGCCTGGACCGGGGTGGAGTCTGTTTGCCTACCGAAAGGCATTTCACCTTCTTCCAACCTTTCTCCGTGGCTTTTTCGCCACAAACGCTGAAATGTTTCGTTCGATGTGTTCGATCAGACTGTTTGCCGCGGGCTTCCAGTTGCACGAATCTGGCAACGTGAGCTGCATGTGGAATCGACGGCAACATGCACAGTGTCGCCCAGAAAAACAAAACAAAGCCAATTTGGATCCGTCACACGCAGACTGAAGGTTTTTCTGTTGACTCCTCTCTGATGTGGCTGTTGTTGCCAAAGTCAGCGACAGGAAACAAAGGAAGCGGCTTTGAATTTGAGACGCATAAAATGCTTGCACTTGAAAATTCTTGTGTGCGTCAGAAGGGCAACATACGAAGAACGCTGTGGATCTACTCACTCGTGTTGGTTTTCATTTCCGTCAGCGATGAGATAGTATCCGTCATCGTCGATGTACGCGTAATCTCGCGTCATGGTTCCGTCCCCGCCGCGGCGCAGGCGGACGCTCACTCGCGCCGAGCTCCCCTATCTCCTGCGTGTCGGGAATGATGAAAACTGTTCTCAAGTTGCCTCAATCAGACGCCACGACAAAAGTTCTGAAGTGTGTAATTTGCGTTTCAAAAACGGAAGATTTCGTTTGCGCGCACAATGGAACAGATTTATGAAAATTGCTGGAGGCTGTTTGGTTTGAACGACGTGCAGCTGTACTTACAGTATTTACAGTCAATTAGACTGGGTTAATGACGGTTCGTAGTGCTGCCTCCCTCCATGATTTCCACCTGTTTACTGAAAGCAAACAGCTTCAATTCTCCCGAATATAAAGCTGTTCTGGAAATCTGGAAAGCCTCCCTGAGCGTGTGCCTAATGTCCTGAAAGATAGCGCGGGGCACTAAGCCGGTGCTCTCAGACTCCTTCGTGTCATTGTATACATTTAAATCAATTTGTTAATTCTCAACCCATGATTGGTCTGCGTAACATCACTGTTCTCCGCGTTTGTGACCGGGGACTCCCGTGACAGAAGCTATTTAGATGGGGGAGATTCAGAGAGGACGCACTGCGTCAACGTCTGATTGCTTTTCATTGATCTCTCCCTTCTCCCCTTTCCGAGGAGTCGTCTTGGGCTGTTGGGCACAGATGACGATGCAGATATGTCTCTCTACCTGCACCATCTCACTCCATCTCACTCCAAGAGGAATGCCGCATTACCTTATTCAGGGATGTGTTTTCCAGATAAATGAGTTTTTTTTTTCTCTGGAAGATGTTTCCGGGGTTCCCGACGAGGTAGACTGATGGCGGCCATTCAGACGGCTGTTGGGAATTTAATTTAAGCAATGTCGATACCGGACCAACCGAGCAAAACTAATATTGGCCGCCTCCGCTGACACTGAAAATACTTCAACAAACAAATTTCTTTTCAAGACACTTGCAACTCTCTCGAAAGTTCTGCAGACGAATACGGTCAACAGCCGAGGATTTGCTCCATCTTCTTTCTCACACAAATTATCACATCCTTTTGGTATATCCTCAAGACTCGTTTGCAATGATCAAAAGGCCAAAGGATGTTTGTGAGCAGGTACTCCTGGGCTTGTGACGCAGTGCAAAGTTGCTCAAAGTTTTCAGACTTTCCGGGACTGGTTTTCTCGGCAGAGAAGCAGATTTACCTGCTGCTGCCTTTGTCCGCTCACCTGCATGGAAACGGCGTAATTCTGAAGATCAGAAGAAAACTGAGCAGTGAGTATTCTTGAGAATGACGCAAGAATTTTGTTTCAGATTGGCACGACGGCAATCGAGTGACACGTTTTCGCTACGAAGCTTTTTCCGACAACAGAACATTCGTCTGAAGACGCGGGCGTCAAAAACGCGCTTGACCGCGCGCACTCTGCAGCTGTGACCACGTCAATTCGGAAACAAGCTCGTGATGCGGCATATGCAGACCGCTGAAGCAGCCCCAAACTCGTGCGCTGTTTGGAGGACTTCTATTCAACACACCAAATATCCGTGGCGTAATTATCACGAAGCTCAGTGACAGCCAATGTTTTCTCTTCAACAAATGACTATCGAATTATCCATTTACGGACCTGCGCAAAAAAAGTTGTTGCTACATTTCATCACGTTTCGCTGTTGTCAACGCCAACTCAATTTTCGCCGGAACCCAACACGATGTAATCACGCAGCCATGTTGTCTATTCGCTGCAGAGATCCGCGTGTGGAACGGAGGGAGATAAATGTGGCACCGGTATCTGTGCCAATGCCGAAGAATTATGGCAGGATTTTCCTGAAGACCACTTTAGGCGTAACAAAGACAAACAAATTCGCTTCTTTAATCTCACACGAAATTACTCGCCACAGTGTGAAATTAAATTTCAAAATTACAAGCAAATAGAGTGTTCAAATAAATCGTCATATTTGCATAAATACGCCATCAAAGGAAAATTCTTCCTGGCTGTGCTTTGTTACAGACTGTAGTTCCTCAATAAGTTGCCGATGCCTTTGTTGCTTTTTTTGTCAAAAATATGCCACTTCCATTTCTAACGACAGCTTCGGTGAACAACAGCGACTGAAAGACCTGTTCTGCACAAGTCGGTGTCGGATCATGAACTCCACTCGTGTGCAAGACACTCAAATCTCAAGAGCCATTTGCCACCACCCAGACCACCATCAACCGAACAGCCACTGTTTGTGACTTTCCCCAAAGCAGCAGCATTCCGGCTCCAAAGCAGGGCCTGACTTCCTGGGCAGTCGATATGACGTGGATCAGTGTCGCCCCTGAGGCGTTGTTTTGAGAACAGTCGCAGCTGCCTGAAATTACATTGGCCAGGAACAGTCATCTTTATCCACTCTGTCGCACTGAATAAAGGCTTCAGCGAGACGACGGTGTATGATTGCATTTGGCTGGAAAATTTGCTTTTATCTCACCACTATGCTTGATTTATTACCTCATGTCTCACCTTACAAACACCAATTGATTTTTATAGCTGCTGTCATACCATTCGTTTCTTAAAAGCCCTCATTTCTCGAAGTGTGAATGAACTGAAAGCAACGACACAGCTTCTTGCTGGAAGACAGAAACTGAAATGGTGACCTTCTCCCCTCGTGAACCAACGCAAACAGTGGTGTTTTGAAGTTGGTTTTTTGTTTTTCCAAATATTTCCTTGCGCAAACAAAAACCAGTGGTTTTCCAAGTTAGTTGCCAGTTCAGCAGTGCCCTTCTGTTATTCCCACAGTGGCGGTATCAAATGAACGTCCGTCACTGGGGAACAAATGTTGGGTCTTTGACCCCTGGTCGACCCTCACACAGTTTCTGTGGTTCCGTTTCTGAACACTTCTTTCTCTCCTTGAAACAACTTCATCGCCTTCTGGGGCTAAATAAATCTCAAGTGACCTCTCCTTCTGTATTCCCGTCTTGAGGTTGTTTGGCAGAAGGCACAACAACAAAGTCCCCCCCCCCCAAAAAAAAAATGAACAGACTTAGCCACAGATTCCGTTTGGTTTCACCAACGGTCACCGATTGTGTGCGACTTCCAGACAGACAGAAAACGCTTCAACACTCTTTCCAGCTCTGAACATTCAGTGCCATGACAGGAACTGACTCCCCACTGAAAACGAAAACGCGACTTGCGTCCTCAGAAACAACTCCACCTTACCCACAGCAAAATAGTGATGCCTTTCTTGACGCAAAAAATTGTTCAGCACATTTTCCCCCTTCACAATTGTCGGAAAATGGATGTTTGTCGAAAGCATCAGCAATATGACACAAGCTGATCGTGTGTCAAGGTAGACACGCATTCAGAACATCTCCATTGTCCGTACTCCAACAATGCAAGATTGTGTTGCCGTTCGCCTGCGGGGGAAACTGAACAGCTCGAGTCACTCTTCAAATGTCACACAAGTTGCCTTTCACCTGTCGCTTGATTTCTTTTCGCAAAATGTACGCTTGGGCAAGGCTCTGCTCAGCGGCTTCCGACCAAACACGCTCCACTGATTCCCCTGTGCACAGAACAAACTTCAACATGATATTGAGATTTGCTTTATCACCAAGATTCAGTTTTGACGAGACACAATTGCCACTGCGCATGGCCGCCAAAACGTACGAAAAAGCTAGCAGTGAAAACATACCACGAAAAGAAGTTTCTGCCCTTTTGTCCGCTCTTGGATGAATACACGACGAAGCAGCGAGCAAATCCGCACAGAGTCTGATTAATCTCAGCTTCAGTCTCTGCGAACCATCCAGTGTACATGTCCTTCGAAAGGTCTTTGACATCCGTTCTTCATTTTTCTCTTGCGAACAACACAAAGAAAATCCTTCTTCCACCAAGACCATATTTCGGTGGAAAACGCGTTTGTTCACTCCAGGCAGTTTTCATTGAGTCGGCGACACGTTGACTTGGTTGAACAGTCTGTCTTTGATGACCTGCGACATCAGGCCGTGAATCGCCTCGATGGTGTTCTTGCACCTGCAAGCACAACAAAGTTAACAACAGATACATACGACGAAGAATCAAAGAACAGTGAGAACATTTCAAGTCAAAGTGTCCAAAATCATGATCAGCAATCAGATACAGCTGAACACATTCTTTGCAACAAATGAATTGCTTCGATGCGAATGAACAAGACACGATAATTGAAACTTCGACTTGATATGGTACATCGCGTCGTACATCCTCGTACGCGGGGAACACCAATGCTTTCCATCGGCTGCGTGTTGCACCTTGTGCCCCAACAACTCGCCACGAATCGATGCAAGCAATTGTGGTAACGTACCCGTCTTTCGTCGCTTTCTGGAGTTTGTCTTCCGACTTCTTCTCGTGAGACTCGATACCCAACATGAAGCCTCCTCGGCCGAGCTGCGTCTCCGACTGCTCCAGCTTATCGGCCAGATCCTCTATCTGCCCCGTTGTGTAGTCCGCGTTCTGCGTGTGCAAAAAGATTCAAAGGCGAATGACAGATCAGTGCTACTACAGTCAAAATACGTGAATTATTGGTGTGTGAATTTGCCTTTTTGATCTGCGCTGTTCGGACCCGACGGATAGGCCTTCGGTGCACCCGAACTCACCGTCAGAAGGCTGGACGAACTGAGTGTGTTCACCCAGTACTTGTTCCATAGAGACTCCAGCAACTTTCTATCCAGCGCCGATTTGAAGTACGAAACGTCCAGGGAATAGTATCTGAAGAAAAAACAAACCATTGACTTCAACACATGAAAAGTTCAAAATGAAAGACGATTTCGCGTTGGCGATCAACAACATTCCAGTTGTTCCCCAAAAGGCAACCAACAACATTCCAGTAGTTCCCCAAAAGTTGCAAAAGAATAACCAAAAAGAGAAACATTTTTGGAAACCGGTAAAGGCACTGCGTTGTCGTGAGGACAAAGCATCATATCTTAACCGCCAATCTTTTCTCACACAAATCACATTCCTGATGCACAGTTATGAAAATTCTGCCCCGCGATCTTGCCGTCGATTGGGATCTCACCCCTCAGAAAACGATAGACAACACAACAAATTCTTGTTCTGTTCTCAACCTAACATAACTGCGTAAACGAGCGTTTGCTGATTGCACGGTTATCAGTATCGTGGGAAAACCACCGCAAAGAAAAGGTTCTTACTGCTTGCAATGTACACCAAAATCTTCAATCTTGTTGAGTGGAATGGATTGATATTCAGAGGGTCCTTCATCGGGAGGCTTGTAGCCCTGCAACACATTTCAAACACCGTGGTCTGTTGAATAATGGAGAGAAGGGAGACACGAGCAAACTGAGATTCAAAGACAACTGCAGCAAACCTTGGGATATGTTCTGAATGCACCGAGGTTCACTTTTCCAGCGGAAATAGTTCGAACTGGATCGACCTGCAAAAAGAAATGTGGTATGTCACACTCGTATAACAAACTGATTTGTTGCTGATTCAAATTTCCCCTCCAGGACACCATCTTTTCCGGTACTCACCACAAGGGCCACCCACGGTTCTTGAAACTGTTGGTTGAGCATTTGGGTGCTGACGTCAATTCCTGATAACCAACAGCCGTATCCAGGATGACTGTGATACCAACCGATCACATTCTCCAACCGAGCCACCTGCGTCAACATTTCAACAGAACAATTAACACCACGCAAGGAAGGTCAACTCACATTCTCTGCCACAATTCAACAGTGTTGGGTGCAGACGACACGGCGATCTTGATCTGGATTCGTAGTTCATCTGCCACGTTCTGACGCACGCTGCTGTCGCACACTGCGAATCAAAAACTTCACCTGTTTCGCAGCTTCTGTGTAGCCAGCCATGTACTCGTAAGCCTGTGCTTGAGCGTTCACTCTGGTCTCTGTTCCCTCGACTGGCAAAGCGAAACTGTCCATCACGATCATAGTTGATCCGTCCACTTTGCCCAACATCAGGCCCATGACTTCTAGATTCCCACCAGACCTCGCGTGCATCACCATTTTCAGCAAGGCCAGTGCAGATATCTTGATGTGTTTGAAGTAGTGAGGGCTGAAACGCAAGAGTAGATGTATCTAACTCATGTTTCGATTTCGATTCTGCGTGTATGTCTGAATTGACAAAGAACTTCGATCCATATCTCCTGAAAGAACGGCAGAGAGTCTTCTTGTCTTGTTGTCCAAATGGATCCAGTTGAAACTAATCAACACGGACGTGGACATCTGAAGGAATCTGCATACAGATCCAGATTCTATTTTGCTCAGTTTTCTGAAAGAGTCGTCACTTACTCTTTGTCCCACGGTTTTGCAGTGAGAATGTCGTCATGCTGTTTTTTGTCAAATCGGTAGATTTCATCCACACTGTTGACAGTCTCCACATTGTTGGCCATTTCCCAGGTCTTCTGGGCCATTGAAGCATCCATCTTGCTCAACACCTCGGAGCAACCCGAAAGCACCTCTTCCAGAAATACCTTGAAAAAGTTGATTTGATCTGGCCGAAAAAATTTCTTTTGCTGACTTTCCACAGCAAACCCCTTTTTCGCTCAGTCACTTCAGGGAGATGGACCGGTTCACCGACGGTGTAGCCTCAATGCAAACTGCAAAACTTCCTCAAAAGCTCATTTTTGTTCCGTTTATCTTCAGAGCTAGTTCAAAATAATTGAATACCGTTAATAGGTGAAGAAATTAAGAGCTGCAATCATTGTTAACTATTTTTCATTGGTATTTGTTAGATTTGGGGTGACCAAGTGCAGTTCCTCATTCCAATAGGGTGTCCGGACTAAAGTTCAAGGACGCTGCCCAAAGTCAGCCGTCTGCTTGCTCCTTTTTTGGATTCCAAAGATCAAAACAACAATTTATCGAGCTCTTTCAGGTGACTTTCATTGTATTTCGTTGGGTGAAGATAGCTAGTACATGTGGAGATGTTCAAGCCAGTGAAATCGGCACTGCATGCCTCAAATGCACGTGAAACGTGTTGTGAGTCCAATTCCGAGGCATGCAAGGAAGTGCAGTGAACATAAATTTCTGTGAAAATAATCTAGACTACTGCTTGAAACTTGCAGAGACTTGCCTGATTGATGCTCAGTGAATTTTGTATTTCGGCTAAACCCGTTGTGTTTTGACCCGGTTGACCACTTGGATGTCATTCCATTGCAGTATCAAGGCAGTCATTTTTGTATTTTGGTGAGGTGGGGGGGGGGGCTGCTCGTGAATGACACCCAACACTCGTACTGTTGTGGAAATCCGGCACTGGCTTTCTGTTCCAAGAGCTTTTTGTCTGTCTCTTTGAAGATTCGTGTGAAAACAATGACTGAACTATTTCAACATGCCCCGTTTTCTGTCGTTTCTTCAACCTTCTGTTTCTTCAACCTCCTGTCTCAAGGTGTAACTCGTATCAAACGGACCAAATCTTGCACAGCAATAGAACACGAAATGGACGATTTTCAAATTCACATTCAGGCACAGAATCACTTGATGGGACTGCACGTGTTGGCAGGCAGGTGAAAAGTGCAGAGACCAAGTTTCAGAAATGCCCCACCCCCACGCAAGCCAGTGGGCATTGAACACCTTCAGCTGTAAGAACAGAAGCCGGGAGTTGATGTTTGAATCAAAACGCATTTCTATTTGGTAGGACAGCGAAGATGACTACTCACTTGCAGGGTCAACTGCGGGTCCTGACCGTCAATGAGGGAGAAGTGCTCGACACAACCATCTTTAGGTTGGAGAAAGGCAAGCGTTTCCTCTCCTGATAAGTACAGCTCACTTGGCAGAAAAATTTTAAACTGTCAGAGCTTCATGGAATCGCCAGGTCAGAACACTGACAGAGCCCTGGGATAAAATTTTCAGATGCCAATCTTCCCTGTCCAGGTGTGTCAGAGTGCCTTGGGAAAAAGTCAGCCCTGTAATTTTTTCAGAATTGGCCGAAAAACATTTGTCAGAACTCCCAAGTGCCCTGGAGTGCAAACCTTCCAAATTGTCGCATTTCCGATCAACGTCAGCCCCCCCCCCAACACTGATATTTCCTTGGATTGCCCAGCAGGTCAAATAATGGTGGTCTGACAGGACCTTTGCTTTGGAATGCTTTTTGAAATGAGAACAACAACAAAAACCGGGTGCGATCTGAGGCACCTTGTCCAGACCACCTGTGAGCCTTGGCTGGAAAGTTTGTGTGCATGGAGGCACCCTGGATATTGACTGCAGCCGAAAAAATATATTCCCCGTGAGTCATGGATGGGATCTTTGAGCACTTGCGGTGCTGGACCATCTCCAAACCTGACTGCTAATCAGACTTCTGCCTCGAAAAGATCGAACCCAAGTGGGCGAGCTCGTGGACGTACTGTCTGACACCTCGTGCTTGGATGTAAGTTTTTGTCATTCAGGTTGGACGTTACAGTTTGTGCTCGGACCCTCACTGGCTGCAAAAGACGTGAAGATTTTCGTGAATCACCCGAAAGACGGAAAGAGTGGGCCAAACAGGTCGGTCTGGAGTCGAACAAGTTTGAGACGGCGATCGGTAACACAGTTGTGCTTGACCGCACGTACTCGTACCCACGTGCGTACACCATGCGAACAGCAAAATAAAGGAAAACGTGTGCAAAGTTGGCATTTGTGAACTGCAGTTGCAGTGGTCGATTTGTTCTTCGAAAATTGAAACAAAACAACCCGAAGTTTGTTTTGTTTGAGCCAATTTGATGCCGTTTTGGTCCACATCGTGAAGGTGAAGAAATGTTTGTTACACTTTGAGCGCGGAGTGTGAACTCTCACGAAAGGAACTGCCTTCGTTCATTTGTTGTCGTGCTCTGGTTGTGTTGCAGGCAAGCGTTTCGTCATGTTCCTTGGCAGCGATTCTCATCTCACAAGGCCGGGTTGTTCGACAGATATGCAGAAGTTCCGATCGTTCTGTCGGGTTCGTTCAACTATTACCTCACCATCGATGGAAGGTGAGCCACACGCACCATCGCAGTGTACTCAGGGTCTCACACTCAGTGCAGTTTGAGAAGCGTATTTTGTCGCAAATTTCGCTCCGTGCAAGTTCGGGATGTCGTGGCCTTTCGAAGTAGGTCAATTGAAGCTGCCTCTTTCGAGACTGATCTCAGTTCAAGGTGCTGCGAGCGCAACTTACGTCAAAACCACAGATGGCACGTTTCCGACGCAATCCGCCGTGAACCTTTGTGTTCCGCAATTGCTTTTGAATTCAGAAATATCAAGTCCAGCGGAACACATTTGTCTGGAAGGGTTCTGATCACAGAAATTACGATATTCGCCCACAAAAAGAGCACGACTTTGGGGGTGCGTACAACAACGGAAGACTGATTGTCGTATCCCGTTCGAAGCAAAGCGGCTGTGGTGAGGTGTGCACCTGTGGCACCACCGCATTGCATCCAGTGCACAAAGATTCTGAGGGTTTCCTTTGACAAAAAAAATGACCAACATTTTATTTCATGTCAACATGTTTTGTGAACAACAATCACACTGGCAGGTTTTGCAACCACAACCTTGCTTAGCGGGCCGGCTGTCATGGTGGTGTTTCCAAAAATGTTCAGAGGACCCTCGAAAGGGCAGGGAGGGGAGGGGACACCTGCGAAAATTGGACATGTGAAAAATCGTATGTGTCCTCCAAGAAATCTTGGGTGCTCTCAACTTTAAATGAAACATTTCAAAGAACATACGGCACACACGTGTACTCCGACCCTCCCCTCCCACCCAGGAGCGACTGTTCATTGCCTCAAGTTCTCGTTTCCAGCAATCTTCGTTTAGTGGCACACAGCTGCAGTCTTTGGCAGTAAACCTGCACACAGTCACTTGCGCACACCGCTGACCTGCAGCTGAAAGTGAATTTTGATCGTGTGCCCGCGTTTCTTCCTCAGTGATGACCCACGAAATGCGAGCGGGTCGGGCTACTTCCTGGTGGACCCGGCACTGAAGTGCGGGCAGTACGACGAGAGACTTCCGCTGGACTGCATCACTTGCCAGACCGTCCTCGCCAAATCGCTTGGACCCTTTCAAGAATGGAAGGCCAGGCTGGAGGTGAGCTGCTTTTGTTTTCTGCAAGGGAAAGACGATTCGTGGTTCGAACGTTGAGAGGCGTGTCTCAAAATGTTTTGCACTTGATTTTCCTTGTCGAGTGGTGCAAATATTTCAGTGAAATCACTTGGGTTCAACGTTGCAGTTTGTTTCACGGCCAGATACCAGAACTGAACTCGTACAGAGAAACAGGCTCTGGCCCTCTCCTCGTGCGCGTTTGAGAACGCCGGCGAAGATGGCCAAGAACTTTGGGTCTGTCACGCCGTGGCCTTTTTCTTCCACGCGCCCAATTTACGAAGCGTGGACCGAATGGTCAGTCTTCCACACCAAAATGGTCGGGTAGGCGTGAGTTCACTCACCCAAAGCAGTAGGTGACTGAGTTCACACCACTCTGTCCACATTCAAATTGTCATAATTTGCTTGATGACTCTCAATGCAAAGCATCGCGACATTCATCTTACAAAATATGGCAATTTTTACGTGGACTCACCGTGTGGCCTGCCAGTCACCCACGGCTTCGGGTGAGGGAACCCTAACTTCGTCAGAGTTAATCTGCGAACACGTGAAGCGTGATCTGAATCGAATGTGGTCGACACTGCGAGAACAAAGCGGCGCCGACATGCGTTTGGTGCATTAGCCCGACACTTTTTACGAACCTTTCTGCCACGAATGAAGGGATTTTCTGTACAATCTGGTCGACCAGTTGAAATACGCGTGACGGGAAACATTGAAATCTTACACGAGACAAAAGGCAGCAGTCCACTGTGAGGAGTTTTCAGCACGAGGAGAGCGGCGAGCCTTCCGAAGTGTCGGGGTAGTTCAGGGCTTCCGCATCATTCTCTTCCAAGTTGGCCTCCGGGCTGTCTGGGTAGTTTTCACTCTCGTCCCTGGAACCACTGTTGTCTTCCGCGATCGATTCCTCGTCGACGGTTGACTCGTCCTCGTCCGCGATGATCGGTTCGTCTTCCTGATTGCTGAAGGAGTCCTCTGCCAAACTTTCACTCCACACGATCCCGAACTCCCGGTACAGTCTCATCTGCAGTTTCTCCAACTCATCTGCATGGCTGCTAGCATACTCGTAGAACATGTTTCGTACCCCTTCAAGAGTGCACAGTTTGAGACGCAGGGTGTACCTGTAGGACCTCCTCTCGGCATCCTGAGCTCTGTGGTACCTCACCTCAGCCTCGTCAATGGCGTTGTTCAGCAGGATGAGCTGTGAACAAGCAACTCGGAATTTCTTGTTTATGTCACGTATTTTGAATATTAACTCGCGAGTTGCCTTCATGTTCAACAGAGAGTCACTGGTGATGTCCACCTGCGGAATATTATCCGCCAAGTTTGCTTGAAGAGCCATAAAAAGGGCTGAGATCGCCAAGAAATAAAAGTCCTTCAATATGGTGGATTTCTCAGTGACCTAGTTGGACGACCCAGTGCACATGCGCAGTGCGTGTTGCGCTCATTACGCATTCACCCGCTGACGGTTCAGATTCTGAGCCGACTTTATTTTCCAAGTCATATTCACCAGGCGACAAACATCTCGGATCCAATTGGGGAAAACAGTGTGTCCATGTAGTTACACACTTTTGGCTTCAAGTTTCCCATGTCCTGTTGTCTGTGTTTGTGCAAACGGGGTTCGAAGCGTGAGCAAGACGCGCAAACTGAAGTTGACAAGTTCAGCGCGAACCCCAAATTTTGACGGGCGTGACACATTTGTCTGCATTCACGGTTCCCTTCAGTTTCGAATTTAGTGGGAAATGTTCAAGCTGAAAATTCCCATTGACTCGTGAAAAAAGTGGAATCGAAACATCGCGAACTCCAAACAATTGTCTTCAAAGACCAATTTCTCAAAAAGCAAAGCTCTTGGGCATTGCAAGGAAATTTATTTTGTGCCAACGCTTGCAATGCTCAAATGTCAACTCGCAACTCCTTCGGAGGACTGATTCTGTGAGCACGCAGCTGGGTGTCGACCATTGCGAAAGGTTGCTCCAGTTACTGCAATGTCGAGAAATTTTACGGCCGTAAGCAGTTCGACTTTTCTGCTTGCAGGTGGCAAAGGAATCTGGCTACAACATGATCCACTTCACACCTCTGCAGAGCCTGGGAGGCTCCAACTCGTCCTACTGTCTGCGAGATCAGCTGCAGCCGAACCCGATCTTCAATCGGGGAGGCGAGAAGTGCACGTTCGAGGAAATCGGGAAACTGGTGAGAAGAAGAGACCGCTGCACTCCGGAAAACTTTCGCTTGAAGTGGGGCGTGTAACAGCCAGACTATTTGAGATCAACTGGTTGTTTGTCACCAGGCTTGGCACAACGATTGCGGTCACTTTGTCAGTTGAAAGAGACGGACCTCCGACCTCCGTCCTTTCCAAAACTGCTGAAAAGGCGACCTAAAGGATTGCAAACAGAAGCACATTGGACAGTTTTTCACAATATGCAGACCTTCTGATACAGGTGGACTTCATGAAGAACGAGTGGGGCGTCCTGTCCATGACGGATCTGGTGTTCAACCACACGGCGAATGAGAGCGAGTGGATCGCGGAGCACCCGGAGTGCGCCTACAACCTCATCAACTCGCCGCACCTCAAGCCCGCCTACCTGCTCGACCGTATCCTGTGGCACCTGTCCATCGAAGTGGGTGACGGGAAGTGGGAGGACTGGGGCGCGCCGGCGCACCTGCGAACCGAAGACCACCTCAACGTGAGTTGTGCCGTTTCGTGTTCTTCTGATCACTTCGGACAATTTCTCGGTTGCCATCATGTCCCCAGCAGCACCTCGGTCGCGATCACGAGTGACGGCTGTAGAGACCGAGTGGCGATCGGTGAGGATTGCGCGACGCGCCAGAGTTCAAAACTCTGCTGTTTGAGTCTGTTTGGACATTGGACAGAATGTCACTTCGATGACCAAAGTCTCAGATCAAGGCTGCTTCAAACTGCTTGTTGGACTTGGCTGGTTTGGTCTGTGGGCGCATTCGAAAGTATCTGGCACAGTCCACAAGTGCGTCAATTGAAAGTGAAGACTGAGGTGAAGCTTGTTGTGTGTTGTAGCACTGAATCCATCGGTAACACCAAAGGTTTGAACTCATCGTTTGCGCCTTCGAGTTGGGTTCGCATGTGACACAAAAACACAGTTCGCGAGAATCTTTGTTGATATCAAAACAAGATGGACGTCTGGAATCTGTGCAGAGTGTGATAACAGATTTTGCATCTCTGGGAAGGGTCGAGAAAACGTCGAGAGATCGCTCTCGCCACACGAGACACAGACAGACGCCCCTCAGCAAGGTAAAGTGGTGCCTCTGCACGTCTGATCATGGTGACGGGTTGTTGTGGTGTTCATTGCCAAGAAAGGAGCGGCAAACGGTTGCTTCCAGCTTTGGTTTGATCGAAAAAAACAACAACCTGGCTTGGTGTTGATGTGACGCCAATCTCCTGCAAAACTGATGCCACAAAATTCAGAAACATTTGCGCGACAGACTCGTCGGACACAAAATTTTGCTGTCTAAAATGAAGTCTGAACAAGATTTACTGATACGAGTATCACTGCCAACCTTGTGTTTTGGGTACGTCCCTGTTGTCCTGTCCAGGTCAGATGCCAACAAGGTAGATCTAAAGTGGTTCTTCAGGCACGAAGGGAAAACTGCTGCTCGACAGGAAACAACAGTGAGATCTGAGTGTTTTGAATTTGTCACATTGCTTGGAAAGTGCGTCTCATCCCAATGGCGTGCGCAGCAACCACACCACTGTGTCTTGTGGTGCAGCCAAAAGTGTTCACTTTGACCGCACATGTGATCCACAACAAGACGACTTCTTTTTGAAAAAACCCACACAACTCTAACTCGACGGCACCTGTTCCAAAGAAAGTGCAACGCTTTCCCTAGTTGATCGGTGGGCTGTTGGCTGAACGGCGAGTTGCAAACTGATTTACTTTTCAAGCATTTAGTGCGTTGTAAATTTGGTGATGGTGAAAAAACCTTGAAAAGCAGCAAAGGACGGTTTCGTGCTGCACAACAGCCTTTTGATCGTTCTTTTTCTTTGTACAGAACATTCGAAGAATACTTTGGGAGGTGTACATTCCGAAGTACAGGATACATGAGTATTATCTGCTACACGTGGACGACACAGTCGAACAATTCCGCAATGCTATCACAGGTAAAAAGCTGTCTCACAATCAGAATGTTCCTTTTCCATCAATGAGTTTTGTTGTTTCCTTTCACGCTGCAGACGCCGATGCTCATTTGGATACAGCTTTGGTTCGTTGCTTCAACATCAGGTCCAGGCTTCGTTCCAGCAAATCGCTTGTTTTTCTCTGCAGCGGGTACGATAGCTGCTGACCCGCGGGGCGGTGCTGAACTCGAGATCATCCCTGATCCCAAGTACAGGAAACTCAAGGCCATCATCGACATGCCACTCGCGCTGCACAAGTACAATGTCGACAAGTGCGTTCCATGTTCCACCATTTTAATATTTCGTTTTGACGCAAAAGTATGTGTGGCGTGGTGATAACTTTTCTCAACCTGTTACTGGCACTTGTGCGAAAAAAAAAATACCCAAAGCATCTGCTGAGGTGTGCTGCCTCCCGCAGGCCCGGCATGTCGGAGTCTGACCGCGTCAACACGTGCTGCCACGACCTGCGCTGCCACCTCGAGGCGCTCAACGCCGCCAAGTTCGGCGAGGTGCAGAGCCACCTGGAGGCCGCCGTCACCAACCTCATGGCCAACGCCCGCTGGAGATTCATCGACGGCAACGGACCTCGCGTCGACAAGGTGTCCGCCAAGGAGCCCATCATGTACAAGTGAGCAGCCGGACAACTTCCGGGGAAAATATGTGTGCCTTGTTTGTTGAGTTTGTGCGTTCAGAAAACGAGTGAAGTCTGTGTGCGGAACAGTGCAAAGTGAAAAATGAAGCCCAAGTCTCGCAGACAAAATTTGCAATTCAAACATTTGCGAACTACTGAAAGCAGCTGACCGAAAACCTGATTTTTGGAGAACTGTGCAAAGTTGCCATGAATGCCCCTTTGGTGACTTGTGTGTTCCGTTCCCAGTTACTTCACACTGCCCAAGGAGAAGCTTTCGCTGGACAAGCAGGAGGAGCTGATGCACACAGACTGGGGGAGCCACTGCATGGCGCACAACGGTTGGGTCATGAACGACGATCCGCTGCGCAACTTCGCTGAGCCCGGTCAGTCGTCTCTGGCCCTGCACTTTGCACTCGGTGTAATATTGAATTGTCTGTGGCTGAGCACCACGTCCTTTCTGCTGAACACCTCAGATAAAGAAGTTTTCGCTCAGTTCGATGTGTGCGGGTTCTTGGTGATCCTCACGCTGAACCCTCATTGCCTCCAGGCTCCAACATTTACCTGCGGCGGGAGTTAATCCCGTGGGGCGACAGTGTGAAGCTGCGCTACGGCTCGGGCCCGGACGACTGCCCCTACCTGTGGCAGCACATGCGCGACTACACCGTGATGACCGCGAGCATCTTCCACGGCGTGCGCCTCGACAACTGCCACAGCACCCCAATACACGTCGCCGAGGTACGAGCGCAAGCATCTGTGTCAGGTCCGCTGGGAAGAACTCGCTTTGCCAAACAACTCAACTTTGCTGTCTGCGCCACCAGTCCGAAGAGAAACGTAGAGCACGAAATCTTTGCAGTACATGTTGGACGAGGCGAGGAAAGCTCGCCCGGATCTCTACGTGATCGCTGAGCTCTTCACGAGCAGCCCCGAGAAGGACAACATCTTCATCAACAGGCTTGGCCTCACCTCGCTCATCAGAGGTAGAGAACCAACTGCGTTCGTTCGGTGTGGGAGCGGTTTCGAAGTTGTTTCCCTTGAACACAAGCCAGCCACAATCACGGTGTTGGCGGTAGGGGCTTTTTATCTGAACAAAATGGACGATCGAATCGGGGAAAAACTTGAAATGTGTTGTGTGCAGACACCTCCACGAACGAATGATGATGTCCTCAAAAAGGCGTTTGCTTCTTGTTGACGCGCAGAGTCGCTGAACGCGTGGGACTCGCACGAGTTGGGTCGCGTCGTGCACCGCTTCGGCGGGAACCCGGTGGGCGCCTTCATCCAGTCGCCGGCGCGCCCGCTCGTCGCTTCCGTCGCGCACGCCATCCTGCTGGACCAGACACACGACAATCCCAGCGCCGTCGAGGTCAGTCACTCGCGACGCGTTCTCACACTTTGAAATAACAACGGTGTCAGAATCTACTGTCCATTTTCGTGTGCAAAGTTTCTGTGGGTTTGAAAGTTCTCTTTTTGTCGCTGACTCCGCGCTGTCGCTTTCTGTTGCTCAGAAGCGCAGTGCGTACGACCTGTTCCCAAGCTCGGCGCTCGTCGCGATGTCGTCGTGCGCGACCGGAAGTAACCGCGGCCACGACGAGCTCGTCCCGCACCACGTGAGCACCGCCTTGACTTGGTTTTCACACCAATTTCTTGACAATCACGAGCCCCTTTCGTTGTGCCTTCCCCTGCTGCGGTGAAACCTTTTTTGTGGGAGAAACGTCGAAGCAAGCAGAGACTTGGAACAGCAGATGCTTCCAGATAAACGTGGTGACGGAGCCGCGGGTTTACCAGAGCTGGGCGGCCGCGTCGGCGCCGAAACAGGCGACGGGGCAGGTGACGCACAAGACGGGCATCGTGGCCGGGAAGCGCGCGCTCAACACGCTCCACGTCCAGCTCGCCGCCGCCGGGTTCAATCAGGTGCGGACAGAGCCCTCTGACGAGTCTGCAATCGAAATCGATGACCACTGGTGGGCGAGGAATCTGCCACAAAAGGTGTTGACGCTGCTCTTTCCTCTCTCCCGCACAGCTGTACGTGGACCAGGTGGACGCCGATATCGTGGCGGTGACGCGGCACAACCCGATCAGCCACCAGTCCGTCATCCTCGTGGCGCGCACCGCCTTCTCGCACCCGCACAGCCTCGACACCGGCTACGTCCCGCCGCTCTGCGTCCCAGGTAGGTGAGGCGGGGGGGGGGGGGTCCAGGATTGGTCGGGGTATCCACTCAGCGGGGGCGGGCTGGTGTCACGAAATTTTTGTTATCTGTGGAATTGTGGCCTGTGAGAAAAATGGAGAGGCATATATATCACGACAAGGAAATAGTTGCCGCTTTCAAACGGAGCCAGATCAGGAGGTTGGATCAAGAGGAAACACCCACCCCAATGGATCGCCGCTGGGCTATCGCCGCCCTGTTCATGTGAATCGGAGTGAAATCTTGCGCGCACCAGCAGCAAGCAACAGTGCTCAAGGCAACTGTGGGTGCGATGTCCCTGTTTCTGTGAATTTCGGGAGGGTGTTGAGTCTGCGGAGGCGTGACGAACACAAACGCTGAATGCATTGCTCCTGGAACACAACGCAAAATCGAGTGGACAGAATCTTTGCAAAACTCATTGAATATGCAAACCAAAAGAAGAAACCCAACAACGCTTGCCTCACCAACACTTGACACACGGACTGCGGAAAGCTTTCACACCAAAGAAAGCATTGGGTCTCGTTCTTTATCCCTGACTGAATGACTGGTTTGCGTTGCGTTGTTGACAAGAGTACGAATGTTGAAATTTTCACGTGGAAATTTGTTCGGAGCAGTGTCTTCGCAACGTTGTCAGCAAATCCAATCATTAAAACCGGGTTAAAATGGCCCGCGATCGGAGTGTTGTGGAGTTTCCCTCGTATGTTCAAACAGTGTGATTGCTTCTATCAGCCGAGTTGCTGAGTCTACTGATCTGCATTCACACTGGCTTGTTGGAGATAAGGGGGCTGGTTGAGCGCGTGCGCACACCGATTCTGACGTGTAACGCTCGCAGCTCGTCAAAACTTCCCGCACAGGTTCATGCCACCAGTTTCCAATTCGAGCCGTCCTGCTACCTGTTGCAATCATCTCAAATGGCTTCAACCAGCAGCAGCGAAGTCCAAAAAAGTTCGAGGTTGAACGAAAATCTGCGAAAGCCGACCGTTGTGGAAAATTGCCGCAGTCTCATCCGTGCGAACAATTTGCTGCAGAAGGCAAAGGACGAGGGGCTGCATGCGAGCTTCCTCGTCAACTACAGGAGGGCGAGGGATCAACTGCACCAGATGGTCAATAGCGACCTGGCCCAGTTCGAAGAGATCAGATCCAAATCGAAGGATGTGACAATGACTGTTGACGACGACCATACAGCAACGGCATCCCGAAGCGAGGATCGAACAGAGACGGTCAGCAGCATGGGAAGTGAGAAGGACGGTGAGACAGACTCGAGCTCACCCCTCGCCGACGAGCCAGACCAAGGCGGCCTGAGGAGTTTCCGCAGCGCGTACGACACGCCTCCTCCGACGGGTCTGCTCCCACCCCGGCTGGCCGCGCCGAGGCTGAAGTCGCCTTCCTCTATCTTGAGGTGGTTCCAGAGTTGCGCCGCCGCCCACGACGACGAGGACGATGTTTCGGCGTTCGTGTGCGAAGTTTCCCAGGGACCCGCACTGGGTCCAAGCAGCGACGGCGACCGGACATGAAGCGTGTCTGAATTGCAACGAACCTCATAGAACAGCGGCGTTTACCCACAACTGGCGAACAGTTTCACGGACCGTTGTTGGCGATTATCAATGCACCACAGACTTGCATGTAACTGGATTCAGTGGATTAGTTTGTGTTGTGGGATTGAAACTTCGACCGAAGTGGCAAAAGTCATTACGTCATTTGTGTGATACACCTCGGACTTTAGCTTCCAGTTTCTGGCCTTAGATAATTGTCGATCTGCATGTTGGAAGTTAGTGATGCGTAACTTACACCGTGTGTGCGTGCGTGCGTGCGTGCGTGCGTGTGTGAATTTGCACGGACATGCACATGTACCGGTAAGGTCCGTGAAATAAAATTGTTGTCAATGATTGAGCATTCTGGTTTCTGTCGCGACCGATGTAAACAGAACGTTCAGAGACACCCGAGTCGGTGGACATGCTGGCAGCGGTGCTTGTGTTGAGTCCTACGCGCGTGGTCACTCTGAAGCTGTGTGTTGCAGGTGTCATTGACGAAGTAATTTTGGAGGGGAGGTACGTGCACAGGCCGTCGGGCGAATTCAAGCGGGACAAAACGTTCATCAACGGGCTTCCCGACTACCACCTCCAGCTCCGCGAACACATCAAGGTGCGTGCGCGGTGAATCATGTGTGCATCTCGCTTGGTCACAGTGATCTGTTGACAAACGTAGCAAACCACACGGACACTGCTTGCCGCGCTGCTGCAGGTGACGGAGTCGGAGATGGTGGAGCTCAGACACACCAACGACAAGGACGTGCAGGAGGCCGAGTTCATCAACTTTCCTCCGGGATCCGTCATCGCCTTTAGGTGAGAGACGCAGCGCTGCGGGGGGGGGGGGGAGACCTGGTGCATGACCGTTTTGCAACTTGTTTGTTTTGAAATGTTTCACTGAAACAATTCTCGGCGTAGTTCGTCATATTTTGTTGATATCACAATCATAAACGAGTATGCTTCACAGCATTGTGTCGCGGTTGAGCCTCGGAGTTATTCTCTCGAGCGGGGGGGGGCGGTACCACACTGGGTCACGGATGGACAGACACAAACTTACAGTATACCGCGAGTATAAAGCGATCGCTCGCAACAGGTATCAGTGAAACGGAGACCTGTCAACTCAGAAACATCAAAAGTGACACCTCATTTCAGGGTTTCGCTCAACACGGAGGTGAAGCAGGCGGTGCTGTCGATCCGCAACTGTCTGTCGCAGTTCGGCTACCGCATGCACACGTACAGCGGGCGCAACCTGAAGGAGTTCAGCTCCACCGAGCTCGAGGCCATCCTGACGCGCCTGTCGCTCAACGACCTCAACCGCGTGCTGTACCGCTGCGACGCCGAGGAGCACGACGACGGGCTCGGCTTCGGCGCCTACCACGTGCCCGGGCATGGCTACCTGCCTTACTGCGGGCTGCAGGGTGCGTCCACCCAGCCAAACCACGTGCACTGATAAAAAAAACTGCTCAAAGTCTGCAACTTTAATCGTTGCCAAAATCTGGTTGGCTTTACGTGTCGTACAGATTGAAATTGCGGAGCTCCGTTTCAATGAGTGCGACATCAGCATCAACATCCTGTGTTCGTGAACAGGTCTGATGTCAATCCTGAGCAAGACCCGCGCCTGCAATGACCTGGGCCACCCGCTGTTCGAGAACATCCGCAGCGGGGACTGGATGCTCAACTACATCGCTGACCGGCTCAAGCCCCACCCGGGCACCAAGGATGTGAGTTTCGTGTTTCAATTTCAGGACAGAAATTAACAAAAAAAAATTGTTGCTTTTCTGGTGGACTTCAGTGTACGGAATCCTGCTTGCCTTGTCTTTTCGCTTCTAGTTGGGCGACTGGTTCTCGCGCGTGTTCGCGGAGCTGGTGAAGATCCCGCGCTATCTTATTCCCTGCTATTTCGACGCCATCGTGACCGGTGTTTTCGTGTTGGTCGAGGAGATCGCCTGGGCCAAGATGCCCCCGTGAGCCACTTTTCGTGTCTTGTGTGCATTTAATTGCGGTTCGCCGTGAGGCGTCTCCACCGCGGGCTTGGTGCAATCACTATCGATGAGTGTGTGTGGTGGTGGTGGTGTGTGTGGAGGAACCGCGGGCTGTCTGCGCGTAGCCTTCTTGTTGTGTACATCGTCAGACTACTCGGTGGGCAATTCAAATAAGCCGCAGACATGTCGCAGTGCAATTATGACGTGTTGTTTCCGTCTGCTGACAGGTTTGTGCGCGACGGCCCGGCGTTCCTGCGCGCGCTGGCGATGGGCTCTCTGCAGTTCTGCAGCTTCGTGAAGACGGGGCCGCTGCCGGCGCTGTCGCCCAACCTGGCGGCGCCATCGCCCCCCGTTGTGCAGGCGGAGAGCGGCCGTCGGATGCAGACGTGCACCACGCTGTCGGCTGGCAAGTCGCCCAAACGATTTGTGGAGTCTGGAGACGAAACATCTGAATCGGCAATTTAACTTATGGAAAAACAAAAGTTTATGGAGCCCGCCCTGACTTGGAAAAAAATTTTCACATTTTTGGATTTGTGTCACTGTTTTTCAGGCTTGCCACACTTCGCGAACGCACTTTTCCGGAACTGGGGTCGCGACACGTTCATCTCGCTGCGCGGGCTGATGCTGCTGACGGGGCGCGAGGCCGAGGCTCGCTTCGTCATCCTCGCCTACGCCGCCACGCTGCGCCACGGGCTCATCCCCAACCTGCTCGGCGCGGGCGTCCAGGGTACGCAACCTCATGTCGGCCGCGACGGGACGCCGCGCCAGCACAGCTGGTGTGAGACACCTGGGTTTTGTGTCCCAGAAGTTTGGCGTCCAATATCGCAGACTTGGCCCAGACTGCTGTCTTTGACTGTGTCTGCTTCTCGTGTGTGCTCACCGTGATCCCACTGTTCGGACACATTCCTCCTGCTCAGCGAAACGAACGGGACATCGGACACAAAATTCATCTGGAAGAGCTGAAGAGAAGTCGCATTTAGAATTCTGGTTGTGTGTGAGTTGCTTGTCTCTTTGAGAGACCCGAATGAGATGTTCAATTGTGTTTCTTTCAGCGCGTTACAACTGCAGAGACGCGGTGTGGTGGTGGCTGCAGTGCATCCAGGATTACTGCACCACGGTCAAGGACGGCTACTCCATCCTCAAGGACAAGGTGTCCCGGCTCTACATCACCGACGATTCGCTCCCCGAGCAGGCCGGGATATGGGTGAGCTTTTTGCGATCAATCCTCGAGTACGCACGACGACACGCCGCTGTCTCCGAAACAAAGCAGAGTCGGGTGGGTGCTTACTGAAACACAGCCACTCACAACCACTCACAGGCTGAAGCAACGTCTGGAGGGTGTATCCATTTGTGACCTTTTGTCACCTCTCGTCATGCCTCACCGTGTTTGAGATCAAGTAAGAATTTAATATTCTTCCCACACGTGTTCTCGGCCTGCAGGACCAGCCGCTGTTGGACGTGATTCAGGAGGCGTTGCAGCGCCACGCTGACGGGGTCGCGTACCGCGAGCGCGACGCCGGCCCTGGCATCGACAAGGACATGGCCGACCCGGGTCAGCTTGCACCTTCGTTTTCTCATCAAACATCAAACACTGTATGAACAGTGGACGGGGAGGGGAGTGTCACAACCACACACAACCACTGGTTGCACAAAACAGTTGTGGAGTTGACGTATCATCGTTTGCTGTGAATAGGTTTCAACAACAACGTTGGAATTGACTGGGACACAGGGTTCGTTCACGGGGGGAACGTCCACAACTGCGGCACCTGGATGGACAAGAACGGAAGTTCGGACAAGGCAAGAAACAGGGGAAAGCCCGCAACGCCCAGGTTCGTCATGCGCGCAACTGCTGTTTGCTCAGTCGAGCTGCAGCCATTTCAACGATCAGAGAGATAACAGCACACACAAGCTGTTCTTCTCCAATGCACTTTATGCGGGAAAATCGAAAGTTGAATGCTCCGTGTTCTTTCTGTTTTTCGCATCAGGGACGGGTCTGCAGTGGAGCTGGTTGCGTTGTGCAAGTCAACAGTCAGTTGGTTGCACAATTGCTACGAAAAGGGACTGTATCCGTACGCAGGAGTCACTGCCAAAATCAAAGGTGAAAAGTGAAGTGGTGCATCAACCCAAGTCAGCCTCATTATGTTCTGACAGGGGAAAACAGTTGCAGAACTTTTCTTTGCTGTGTGCAGGTGAGCAAGTGAAAGTGGACTTCAAGCAATGGGCGCAGCGAATCCAGGACAACTTTGAGAAGTTCTTCTGGATCCACACGAGCGCGGTGCCTGAGAACGAGCCCCGGCCCGACCTCGTCAACAGACGCGGCATCTACAAAGACTCGCACGGCGCGTCGCAACCCTGGGCGGACTACCAGCTGAGACCCAACTTCCCGGTCGCAATGGTCGTGGTGCGTGCTTCTCAACTTGTTGCCAGTGTTGTCCCCAGTTTGTTCTAGCACTGCTGTCCGGGTTCCAGGGGGCGCGTTGCTGCAGGTATAGGCTCCAAGCTTTGTGTTTCCGGTTTCGTGTGCTGCACTGACCAGCGTACGACCAATTCGAGCCGTGGATGATAGATATTGGAACACGAGAGCTGAATGCGCATCACGTTGCAGGCTCCGGAGTTGTTCACAGCTCGACGCGCGTGGACAGCGCTGAGCAACGTCAGGAAGATATTGTTGGGACCATTAGGCATGAAGACCCTGGATCCATCGTGAGTGGTTTTCAATTTCCAAAGGTGTGTTGCCGTTTGAGAGAAACGTACCGGTTGAGTCTGACGTCCACAATCAGATCGACCTGTTTGCTTCACACAGTTTTACCAACAGCGGTGACTCGTTCCTGTTTCAGTGACTACAACTATAACGGGTACTACATCAACAGCGACGACTCGCACGATCCCAGGAAAGCGAGAGGATACAACTACCACAACGGACCGGTGAGTCCCGTGTGCAGCAAGTTTGAGTTGGGTGTGAAAGACTTGAATGCCGAAAAAATGTCAAAGCATCCAGACATATCAGTGTCGAGAGCAATTGCTGTAGTTCAGGTTTCAGTCCAGGTGTACGATGAATCCCCATTGCTGAGTGCAAAGCAGAAGTGATTTGAGCTGTTGTTGTCAACTGCGTGAACCCCGCTGTTTGATGGGTTGTTTAGCCGGCGGTTTTCAGCGATCTTCGGGCTTTGTCCAGTCACGATTGTGTCTGTGTATGGGGGAAGGATGACAGGGACACGGCCTGTTGCTTGCTGTCATCTGACTCTGCCCCTCCCTGGGCAGGATGATAGCAGGCAACATGTATCATCTCACTTGGTGCGAGCTGCGCACCGTGAAGCCGCGGGGTTTCTCAGCTTTGCTTTCTTGTTGCAGGAGTGGGTGTGGCCGGTGGGGTACTTCCTGCGCGCGCAGCTGCTGTTCGCGCGGCGCCTCGAGGCGGAGCTGCCGGGGGTGCTGCAGGACACGGCGCGCTTCGTGCGCAGCGTCCTCTCCAACCACAACACCTACATCACCAGCAGCGACTGGAGGTCGCTGCCCGAACTTACCAACCAGGATGGAGCGGTGAGACACTGGCACTCAGAACCCAGAAATATGAAGTCAAAATAAACGTGACCTTGTGTGCTTGCTGCTCAGGTGACATGAGTGCATCTCCACATCGCCAAGTGTTCTTGTTTCTTCTGTTTCTGCAGCAGTGCCATGACAGCTGCGAGGCTCAGGCTTGGAGCGTGGCCAGTATACTCGAGGTGCTGTACGACATGGAGAAGCTCAACTGAGTTCGTCTGGTGCGCACAACTCCCTTCCTGTCGCTGATGCACATTTACGTACTTAAAATTGTTGCAATAATTCTGACGATAAGCTGGTGTGCAGGTTGTTGTGTGGGATATGTTTGGTTTTTTTTTTTGTGGTGAGATAGTGAATTGTTGTCAACCTTGCCCACAGATAAATATTCCATTCAAGTTGATAAATTTGTAAGAGAAGCAGTTGTGTCCTTGTACATGTACCTCTTGTGGCTGTGATATTATTCTGTGTGAATCATGTTGCCTGCGTTCTCCTGACTCCGTGACGCCCAGATTTGTCCCGTCTGACTGTCTTTGCTTTTCACTCGCGGCGACTGCTTTCCAGCGGATGCGCGAGAGACAATCACACGAGGCGTGCAGGCCCAAACAGGGGTCACGGCACTTTTCCCTGTTTGAAGACAAAGGTGACAGATTGTTGAGAAAATTGGTTGACATGAGGTGGCAGAAAGTCAGCGCCCCCCCCCCCCTCGCACACACACTTTGTGGCAAAACTGTCCAATCCAGATTTGGGGGAAAATTGTTTGCCTGTATGCCCCCGCGCCCCGACCCTGCTGGGAGGACTGTCGGAATTTGTCCAGGATGGATGGTGTTTCGAGGGACTTGGTGAGCTGCGTGTCTTCACCAACAGATGTTCTTGCTTTCGCTTGACAGTTTGTTTTGAAATCGATCAGTGTCACCTCATTGTTACGCACACACACACACACACACACACACACACACACACACACACACACAGAGAGAGAGCCCATTTATGATACCACAAGAATATTTCCGTCGTGAAATATTCTTGTTTTTCCTCAGAAAGGTGTTTGGTTTTACACGGTTTTGTTTTTGGTTCAAGTAGGTGGAAGAATGTTGTCTCACCCTGGAACATTTCTTTTCTTTATCATGTTTTGTTTCTGGTCAAGGTTTTTGTGGCCTGCAGGATAGTTTTTTACAAAGGGAGCTTCACTGTCGCAGGTTTATGTGCACTTGAATTTCGTGTCGAGTGAAGTGCAGAAAAGGCAATTCCTCAATGGAACTTTGTTTTGTTCAGATAGTATGTCACAGTATTCTGTACAACACTTGAGTGTCTGTGTCCTCGTGGAATATCGATGCGTGCGGGAAATCCGACGAATGTGCAGAGAGCAAAGTAATGATGATGATAATTGTTATTAGACTCGCAAAGCCTAGTTTTGACGCAATTTTTGGGAGAATCGTGCAACAAACTGACATTCGGCCTGTTTCACCCGGAGCAGAATCAGAGCTGAGATTTGCCTGGATTTTTCTGTTCGCAATGCCGGCTTGATTTGCAGCATTTTAGCGTTGTTCTTTTCACGTTCACCAGCATTTTATTGTTGTGCACATTTTAGGCCGTTTAGTTTCAGTGGCGTCGCTTTCCCCAGGTAGAGAGTATTGCATCAGTTACATATTGTTGGCCAAAGTAGGCGTTCTTTTGATACACATGGTATACACCGGATTATTCCCACTTTAGTGGTCTTGTTATGCAGTTTAGCAGTACGCTTTAGAAAATGAAATAAATCGTTACTGATAGCGAATCGTCTGTGGGCGTGCCTTTCTGACCAGACAAGTCAATCCCGATTGAAGTCCTGTTTTATGCTGGACTGTTTATTCATTGTAACAACAGAAGGAACCACGTAACATTCACAGTTCAGGGAAATAACATTTCAGTTGGCTGGAGCAGCCCGAGCACGTTGTCACACTGCTCCATTCCAGAGTTTAACTCCGTTGAACTTTCTCAGGTCTTACGGTGCACACAAATGACAAGTATCACACAAGTAATGCAGCGAAAAAGTTCGTTCATCCCACTGTCAGAACCAACCAAACACAAGCTATCAGTGCACATTTCCACGTCTTTCATTGACTAGAAAAGACCACAATCACTCATACTTGAGTAAATGCTGAACAAGACTGCGTTGAGAACCCTGTCTTCGGCGTTGCAACAACTGTGATAATTTCCATGGAAGTCGGTGTCGCGTCTCAAAATAGGACGAAACGACGACTCCTGCTGTTTTTCAGCCAAAGAACGTTCACACAGTTCAAACAAAAGGGTCAAGCAAAAACCTTGGGGACAACACAAACCCCCGAGATGTGGTCTTGCAAAGATCCAGAACCCCGCCGTTCGTTTCGCTGTGACTTGAGCCAACCAAACAACCCTGAACACACTGCTGCTGTCCCATCCATCACATTCTAATTCTGTCATGGAATCAACACATCAACACCAACCAGGATGGAATGTGAGATAAAGTCGAGCCATGTAACACGGAATGCATGAATTTTTTTTACAGAATTCGATGAATAAATAAGCAGAACATCTCTGCAATTTGACATGACCTGCGGGTCAACGATAGCTGCTCAGAATTGATCTAGGCACGGTAGTCTTTCACTCGTTGTCTCATTACACGTCGTCGAAAATTCCCCTGGGCGGCGCTCTGTTTCCCCTGGACTCTGTGGCTCCGAATCTGCCGCCACTGTCTCTGGAAGCCTGACTCTGGTAGCCTCCGCTCGACGGCTCCGTGTTGTAGTTCGATGCGAAGTCGTCCATAATCGTTTCGTCACCAGTGTAATCGACGGGCTCTGCGGACTGCAGCAGCTCGAGGCGATCCGTCTCCTGGGGACTTCGGCCTCCGTACCGACCTGCAGTGAACGTGTTCGAGTGAGCGCTGCACGTGTTCCGTCTGCTCACTGCCAAAATGACAACTTTGGCTTCGTTTCAAGGACAGTTTACTCCCACGCTGCGAACACGTTTCTGCGCGGCGCCGGCGGGCAGCTCACCTGATTTTTGTTTGTACTTGGCGGCGCTGTCGGCCGCGGCGCCGTCTCGGTACGGCGGCGTGTCGCGGTACGGGTTGCTCGTCTCTTGCTCGCCAAACTTCTCCTGCCAATTGCGCCGTCGCGCCGCGCCGTCCTCCTGCCGCTGCCGCTTGCGCCGCTCTGTTCGCAGCAAAAACTCAGGAAGTTCAGGAAGGGCACGCCGCTGTGTCAAACACGTATTCGCCCCCACGAGATGGCTGGTGCCGGCACCAAAACCGTGCACTCATTGACGGTGGACACAAATTGAATTTCACCCTGTTGAGAAAGCTCCACTGAATCAGCACTTGGAATGGCTCTCGTGAACAAGCGAACGCACCCCTCTTGACGAGCTCCTTGCCCTCGTCGGTGAGTTCCTGCGTCATCTCGTCGTCACCGACGAACTGCTGGAAGCCGAGGAAGGTGAGAACGCGGCTGCCGAGGCGGAAGTAGGTGGCGCCGCACAGCAGCAGGATCAGGATCGGGAAGTAGATGTTGAAGCCGTTCGAGATGAACGGAATCACGTCCATGTGACCCATGATCTGCAACAACATACGCAATGCAGTCACGGCGCAGCAGGTGTCCATGCAAATTAGCAGTGTGGTGCAGAGCTTTCCACTGCAAGCAGGAGGCAAGTAGGTGTGAGCGAATTTCTGATTGTTTTCTGGCAATAATGCTCTGACACTGTTCCTGGATCAATGTTGTCCCGACCAAACAAACCTGACTTTCGAACAGAAATAAAACAAACAGACGAAACTGGCAACAAGGCAAGAAGCACACACTCTTGTAGCGTTCTTGATCTCGTGACCCAGGATCTACACGATGAGTACAATGCAGAAACACTGAAATTGCATTTTTCTGTCACGGAGCTGCCGGAACGATACTGAAATGTGTTTGATTTGGCGCAACGGTCGACGCAGAAATTTGTGCTCCATGTTGGGCTCTACGGAAAACGGAAGCAGCTCAGCGCAGCGGAACGCCAAACCCAACAACGGAAGACGCTTCTCACGTGAGTGTAGGCGGTCTCCTCGAGGTTGAACTCCTCCGTGATGTGACTGTCGAGGTGAATCAGGCCGAGGAAGTTGAGACACAACGGGGGCGTCAAGCGACACAACAACCTGCAGCACATGAAACCAACGGTCACCACGTGTCTTCTCAACGTGTCCTCTAAGCAATCCGTTCAAGGAATAAAATGAGTGACACCGCGTTATTTCTGCTGAAGACAAACTCACATTCCACAAAACATGAGACTATTTTCATCCGTCTGATGATGCGACGCTAAGTAGTAGTAGTTGAACACTCGAATCTTGAAGATCGTGTAGTATGCACAGACACACAGGTACAGGATTGTCATGCAAGACACAATCTGAAATTGTCGTACATTTAGAAAGAAGAGTCTTTCCGGAACTTGAAACCTGTCAAAAATTGAAATCGTTCCGGATGTCAGGAGATTCTTACCTCGATTGAAAAGTAATCGTAATTGTCTTTGGCTGCGTTGATGAACACAGCGAACAAGGACAAGACGGGTTTCTTGACGAAGAAGAGACATTCGGACCACACCACCATTGCAGTATAAAAAGCCAGCACCACTGCAAGGACCTTCAGCACCCACGGCCGAATCAAACACTTCCAGTACCACTCTGAAAGTTCAAAAAAACTTTCACGCTTGAAACGCATGCTGGAACAGGCTGCACTTGTCAGTGTTGCGTCGCACGTCATGTGTGACGCCGAGTCCCTTGTGACGCAAACTACCCTGACAGCGCACGACGGATTATGGCTGAGGATGCAACTGGAGGGTCTCATCTCGTAGCCAGGGGCGGATACTGTGTTGCGCCCGTTGGGATCCTCAACTTAGAGCAAGGCCAGCTCAGCCCTGAGGTCATGGACAGGATCTGATGGCCAAGGAGATTCTCAGCTTGTGGCCTGGGGAGTCTTCAACTTGTAGCTACCAAGTGGAGTTGGGGTTGTGTCCACACATAAGATTCCATTCGCCTGGGCACGCAGAAATATCAACAAGCGGTGCTCCACGAGGAATTAGGACTCGAAACAATAACAAGGAAATTCCCCGTTCTGCATCGGCAGATGAACCATTCCCTCATTACAAAATCCGACGCTGAATTAAAACTGAGAAGCAGAAGTCTTGAAAGCAGATCTGTACTTCTTGGTCAACTGTGTCGAGGCAACAGAAGCACAAAAACACCACTTGAATCACCAAGAATTTCCAGCAGCGTCAGTCCTTTCATTTCTTCAGCAAATCTGGTGAAGATTCGGGTGCATTGTTCATTTGATGTGAAGTTGCAGGTCGTGCCAAATTAAAATCGTTGGTGACCCCTGCCCCACCCCACCCACTCACCCAACACAACTTACGGGCGACACAAGAAAGAACTTTGAAGAACTTGTCGAGCAAAATCATTGGGAGACCAGAAGACCGCTTACAAACAATTGGGGGAAAATATAAAAAGATGGAACAATTCACCTGCTGTAAATGCTGCCAAAATCAAGAAAACAAAAAGAGATTGATAACTTCTGTGTGCAAAACTGGAACAGGAAAAGACAAAGAGTTTTGCTGAAGTTCAGATTCTTTGCGAAGCTCTAAACTATGAAGGAGTTTCAAATTTGAGATGCTGTCTTTTTATGAGCGGCAAAACTCAGTAGGTCTTGTGATGAAATGAAAGAGCTACCACTATTCTCCTACATTCTTTCCGGTCAACAAAACATGTAAGCCTGGTTTGCTTCTGTCACCGCGGATTCTGCAACTTTGCAAGTCACAAAACCTGTCGAATGTGTTCTCCCCGTTATGAAAATGGGTTCTCATCCAACCCCGCCCCCAAAATAAACGGTTCCTCTGCAATCACACATCTTTTTCCTCAACCAACGGTCACAAAAAGTTTTCCATGATTACTGTTTTGTGGGACGTGAGAACCCTGTCAACACAGCACAACGTGGGGCACTGGAGACGAGCATCTATGTGTTGATGCGACAGCCAAGTGACACGTACCGACGCTGGGGTTGTAGCATCGAGAGAAGATGCCTTCGTATTTGCCAAACGATCTCACATACTGCGGCTTGGTGCTGATTTCGTTGAGTGAAATGTCTTCCAGCTCGAAGGCGCTTTGAAGCAGCACATTCCACTGACACTCGCACCTCCTGTATGTCTGCGAGCAGTTGATAACCTGTAGGAATCAGACTCCACATGATCTTTGGAACATCGAGTTGGTGTCAGTGCAAAGTGTAACCAGATGTGCGAACAAACAACTTGAGCAACCTTTTTGTGGAGCCTGACTAGGGACTTGACAGTGGGAGTTTCTGTGGGATTGTAATCCTCATAGTCGTCCGCTGTTCGCTTCACGGAAGACTGAAGTGCTTCGGGACACTGCAATGAAAGAGACCCGGAGTCAAGAGTATCTTTGCAACAAAGGCCCATTCCCTAGATAATCAATATCCCGACACTCAAGACGCGCACCTTCAGCAGGATTGTGTCGACATGTTTCCTCATTGCGTTGTTGTATTTTATTGTATCTGAGGCTTTCTTCACATCCTGAAACAAAAGATGCCAGTTATAATTCTGCAGTGCAATCCGGCCACAACAGGCTGCGGTTATGAAAGTGGAGAAACAAGGAAACTCACGTCCAAAACATCTTCGAGGTTTTCCTCCGCTTCTGATTTCTCTGTGCTGAGCTTCGCGATTTTAAAATATGTGTATTGAAGCAAATGGCCCCTCTTTGAATTGTTCCACAAGGTGCGTGGCACTTCAACCAGACCGTAGCCCAACAGGAGCACGAGCAGAAACAGACCCCACGTGTTGCTGGCAGTGATGGCGAGGACTTTCAAACTTGACCTTCAAGAAACCCGGTTTTCAACAAAACTCGTTTTGACAAATTGTTTTCAGGTAAATCTGCACAAATAGATCCTGAAAAGTTCCTTCACCCGTCCACTGGAATATCCGGTCGAATCGCCAGATAAACGAGACAAACGACGAAGATTGCCAAGTAACTCCCATAGAATATTGCGTTTTCGATGAGAGCTGATTTGATTTTTCCAGCCACGGTGAAGTCCCCGGCATTCGCGTACGACTGCATCATCGGAAGCACAATCCTGAAAAGGAGACAGTGGAAGGTTTTCACAAACGCTTTCAAGCGAGCCAAGAAGCTTCAGACAAAACGAACAAGAATCTTGCAAATTGAAGGAACGGACAATCATGGAGAAAGGAAACTTACCATGTCAGAACTTGTGACGTCCAATAAATGATTCTCCACAGCGTTGGTAGGATGTTGGGTGGAACCAAACTCCACGGTTGATTGCAAGATTCTGGGATGCCACCCGCAACTATTGATGACTTGTTTCCTGCACCATCTGAAAACAAAATGCAGAAAACAAATTATATCATTTGTTCCACCACTTGCAAAAGGACAAGGTGCCAGATTGTCAACAGGTGTCGCCTTCTACGCACCTGAGATTTCTCGTGGGGATCGGAGCAATTTTGAGGCGTTCACAGGTGAAGCTGTGACCACAGACACAGGTGAAGTGCTGACGTCGTGAGCAGCATCTCTCACACATTGTCTGTAGAATGTCTGCCAGAAAGATTCAAGCAATTTTTCAAAAGTGAGGCAAAAGACTTCCATTGGAAGAAATTGAATTGAAAATCTCACCATCTGCAAACAATCACTGTTTCTGAGTAAACACAAAGCGCAGGTGATTTCGCACGTACCGATGACACGTCCAGCGGTAATATCACAATGATGAGCAGCGAAAAGTACCACGACACAAAAGCTGCCAGGGTGACAAGCACATGCTGCTTGCGCCAGTCCCCATACCGATGCAGAAGATACGCCGCGAGGCAGCACACAACCAATATTTCAATCGTCAGTGGCGCCACACTCATCGTTGCAAAAAATTACAGCGGTATCTGCATACTAGGATGCCCCTGCAACACAACAAGATGTAGGACTTCAATAAACACGACGAAGCCACAACGTCACTGCGCTGCAAACGCCAGATGCAACTGGGATGCAAAAATCTTGACCATTATGTCAGGGTGTCACATATATGAAGCACTTCAGGCGCGGCACAGACACAAGGGATAGACTGTGTGTTGTTGCGAACACGCAAGTCTGGCTGGTGTTTTTGGAATCAACCGCTTTCCGTTTGAGTGGGAAAGGACCTTGGACTGGAAATGTCTTGCCGTTCATCTATTGCCTCGCCCCCGAATCCTGTGGTGTACCCTGTGTGTTGGTGTTTGGTCCTTGCGAGGTGATTTTGCTTTCAATGTGCTTTATTTGCCTTTGTGTGCCTTACTAGTCCTTGCGAGGTGACAACATTGGCAAAACTGACAAACACCAGGTTGTCCTGTATTCATGGACTGAAGGTGTACGAAAATTCCAGCGCTCCAGGGAGGTCGGAATTTCGGTCAGTGCCAGCCCCCCCCCCCCCCCCTGGATGAAATGACAGTCTTGCGAAACGGACAAATGGACAAATCAGCTGACCAGTTTGGTCCTAGTGCGCAGAGGAAAATATTTGAACGTTTACGAAGTAAAATACAATTTATATTGATGTGTTGTACGAAGATTTACTTGTGTGTCAATTGGTGTACTTGCAAACGGAACAAGAAGCAGTGCTCAAGGCAACTGCAGTGCGAAGTCCCTTGCGGTGTCGGCAATGTCAAGTCTTCCTTGTTCATCAATTCTTCCTTGTCCTGCTTATCTTCCACCAGTCATGC
>JAAUXT010009082.1_pt1 | contig 39959 bp, 35 predicted proteins | sample 7278171 | NCBI WGS metagenome assembly JAAUXT01 (sample SAMN14350112, study PRJNA611818) | marine sediment metagenome | isolation source: surface marine sediment (1.8m) | place: French Polynesia: Moorea | collected 2018-08
CTCAATTCATCACCCCCCCCCCAACACCTCACCTCGCCACGATGTGCCGAGACCGGGAGATCGACTGATACATGAGGATGCCACCTCCACGTGGTGGTCACACGTAAACTGCCACATTTCTCACTGAACTGAAACACCTGATGAACAGTTCATTTTGCACCACACCTCAGACACGCTCGCCCCTCCCCCCCCCCCCCCCCGGGTAAAAATCGGGACTTGACACGCCCGGGTACCCCCAGCCCCAGGTCTCACGGAACTAGGCGTACGGGTGGTACCCCAAGGACGCAAGAGTGGGCGCGAAGTGCTGCGCCAACATCCCCGCGTGCGACGCGGCGGGCGGCGGCTTTGGATGCGTGACCGGCGGCGGCGGCGGCGGTGTGGATGTCCCTGCGCCCGATGAGATCAGCGGCGGCGGCGGCGGTGGCGGTGGCGGCCCCCGCTCTCGCTGCGCGACCGTTCCCGCGTGCGATGAAACCGGCGGTGGCGACGGCGGCGGTGGCGGCTCTGGCTTCACGCCACCCGGCACCGACGCCTCAGTGTCCGCAGCCTCGGGGAGGCGTTCTGCAGCCAGAGCCTTCTTCCAGCCCGGGTGCGTCTTTCTGTGCATAGTCACCTGAGACGCGTGCTCAAACACCTCATCACACTCTGTGCACTTGAAGGACTTTTTCGCCGCACCACTGTGACACTTATGCAGCTTCAAGTGGTGGCCATACTTGAACCCTTTGCCGCAGTACTCACACTTGTACGGTGTGACTCCAGAATGAATACGCAAATGCTGACTCAGCGTGTTTTTGCAATAGAACGCCTTTCCACACTGATCGCACGTGAAGTCCCTGGTCCGAACCTTCCCGATGCGGTCCGAGTGCACCCGCTTCACGTGACAATTCAACAGCTTCCGGTACGAGAACTGCTGCGCGCAGTACTCGCACTGCGCAGGTCCATCATGCATATCCACGTGGTGCGAGAACTGCTTGTTGAGGACCATCTCCCCGCACAGACCGCACTTCTTACTGCGCTCGGGCTCGTGCTTGCGCTTGTGAGTCTTGAGCAGGAACAGCGCTGAGAAGGCTTTGTCACAAACATCGCATTTGAAAGTCTTCGGCGTGTGCATGCGCATCTTGTGGAATCTGAGGCCCAGTTCGTCGAAGCATTTGTGTCCACACGTATCACACACGAGTGGACCCGCTGCATGCGACTCCTCGTGTTTCTGCAGCGCCTGTTGACTGTTGAACCTCCCACTGCAATGGCTGCACTGGTAGATATGCATCGGCACCGCACTAGGATTGTGCTTGAGTCTTTTGTGCGACTTCAAGCCACTCTTCTCAGCGAATTTCTTGCCACATTCGTCACATTCGAACTTCTTCTCTCCCCGATGATTGTCGCTCCGGTGCTTGTTCAAGGTCCATTTCGAACCAAAAGTCTCGTTGCAAATATCACATTCATAGATTTGTTCGTGTACCTCCCTTTTGTGTTTGTCCAGCAGTTCCTGCGTCCTGCATTTCTTGCCGCAGACGTCACAGTTCCTCTCCCTTTGGTGCACTCTGGCCTGGTGGCGTCTCATGATGCGCGCAGTGGTGTACTTCTTGAAGCAGATGTCACACGTGTGTTTTGGGTCCCACTCGTCCGACTTCACTCCGTGTATTCTCCGCTGGTGACGTGTCAACAGGCCTTCTGTGCGGAAGGTTTGGCCGCAAACGTCACATGTGTACACGTCGGCTCTCGTGTGCACTGTCCTCATGTGACCCAAGAGATACTTTCTTTTGCCGTACTCCTTGTCGCAAAGCTCACAGGCGTGTCCGGATCTCAACACCGCTTTCTTCACTTTGTGCTTGTCCCTCAGGTGCCTCCTCAGAATCCCCAGGGTCTTAAAGCTCTTCTTGCACGTATCGCACTCGACGCTGTCCCGCCCCTTCCCGTGCGCTGCCGTCCTGTGTTGCTGCAGACTCCGCTTGCTGGGCCAGCTCTCGTGGCAGATCTCACAGATTGGGTGCAACACCACTTGACACCTGTGTTTTTCTCCGATGTGATCTTTGAGGAGAGTTTTGTCCGCGAGCAGTTCACCGCACAGTCCGCAGGCGACGACGTTGCACTTCCGGTGGAGGTCCACGTGTTCGCCATGTGTCTCTTGACTGGAGACAAGACCCCCGCAGGTGCCGCACTGCAGCCCCTGCGTCCCGTGCTTGTCCTCGCAATGCTTATCGAGGTCCTCCCTGTTTTCAAATTTCACTAGACACATATTGCAATGTTGTGGCGTCTTCAGACTCTTCCTCGGGACTGGAGGCTCATTTTCCAGTGTCCCAGTCCCCAGGAGCTCAGTCTTCGGGGTCTCAGTCACCAGGGTCTCCACAACCTCGGGTTCAGTCTGCGGGGTCTCAGTCCCCTCAGTCTTGACGCAGAGCGCGTGCATCTCGATGTGTTCGTTGAGGCGACTCGGAGGCAACTGCTCCGAGCAGATGCTGCACGTGAACAGCAGCTCCGGCAGCCCCGACATCCTCCTGCAACAACAGACCCAATGACCATCTCTGTCGGACCCATGCCTGGATTTTGGAGACAAACTGGGACTTCGGCCCCTTGGCAGAACTACACGTCTCCAGCAGTCACCTTTTGTTCTCCTTCTTGTTCTCATACAAACAGATCTGTGGCTTTCGTCTCGTAGACATATGAAGGCGTCCACACAAAACAAGAGATCTGCAGGGACATCAAACTTAACTTCTAATTATCGCTCGATTCTTTGATCGGCAAAGATCGCCTTCGTCCTTCCAAAAATCTTTCAAATACGAGGCAATAAAGTGTCAAGGTGATGCTTTACTGATACCTTTTTTCAAATCCCAGGTTTGAGAACAAAGAAAGCGAACAATCGTTAGTTAGTCTTCTGCAGGGCCCCACGCAGTAACAACCCGTTGCAAGATCTTGCAGTTTCACCGTTTTCAAATTTTCCCAACAAGCGCAATGGGTGCGCATTATATCTTCTGCAATGAAACTTGTGCTTTGTTCCCTTCTTTTTCAGAAATGTAAAATTACTTTGCAGCCCACTTTCCAAAGAATCCACAAAAACGTTCGTCGCTTTCCGATCAACCGGCAAGCCAAAAAGAAATTTGACCACAAGTTCGTCGGACAATTTATTCAGATGTTTTTCTCACAAATCTGTTCAGCAGCTCTTTGCTGTCCACCAATCGTGAGCTATTTCTGTACAAGAGAAAACTCAGGGTTTTACTTCGTGACAACGTGGCACGCCGGTACACTCGAGACTCACCAGCCTCGCAACAAAGAAAAATGTCAAGAAAAAAAGAAGAAGTTTTTGTTCAACAGAGATGGATTCAAACATGACACCATGGCAACAGACTGAGTTGGATTCCCAATCAAACAGGTTCATGAAAAGAAAAACATCACCAGAGTGAAAACCACTTTTGCAACATTCTGCATCTGTCGTGTCTTTGTCCAAAGTTTGTCAGATAAATAGCAAACGTCCAAAAGTAAATTTGCACATTTCCCCTCTGAATGCTCAGAGCGAACCGGAACGTCGCGAAAATCAAGGGGTGAAAGCGCTGAGATCGACACAGAACTGGGCACATTGAGTGGAGCCCTTGGAAAAGGAACCTACGACCACGTGCCCACAGTCACGTGTATCAAACAATCAGACGAAAGTTGCTCCGCGCGGCCCTGCCTATCAGACCACGTTATGCAAGTTGACGACGTCAACAGTTGGCAACTGCGACACGATATCCCACGATCATGAGTCACGTGTGTCAATCATTCGGAGCTGTTTCACGCGGCCCTGCCTATCACACTACGTTGGGCAAGTTGACGACGTTGGAGCCCGGGTTGGCGCTGACAATCACGTAGACCTTCTGCCCCTCACCGACCTCCATCTCCTCCAGGGTCTCGTCCGGCTGCAGGATGATCATCTCCTCCGCCGGCTCGCTCTCGTCCGCCGGCTCGTGCGTCACCATCACGTCCTGCTGCTCGGGGAGCGGTACGACGGCGCTCTGCTCGGCGTGCTGTTTGCGCTCGTGCGCCGCGAGGGAGGAGGCGTAGCGGAACCCCTCCCCGCAGGCCCGACAGAGGAACGGCCGCGCGTTGTGCTCCGCAGCCGAATGCTCCTTGAGCTGCGAGGTCTCGGCGAACCTCTTGTTGCAGCGGCTACACTCGTACATGCCTCCGACCTCCTTGTGACGTTTCTTCATGTGCTGCTTGAGGCTTTCTTTGTTGCAGAAGGATTTTTCGCAGATGTCGCACTCGACGCGAACGTGGCTTTTGTGCACCCAGTTGATGTGTTGCGTGAGCGTGTTTTGCGTTTTGAAGGTGCTGCCGCAGAGTTCGCACGCGAAGGGCCTGTCGTCTGTGTGCGTCGTCAGGTGGTCTCGTAGCCTGGCGCCAAGCATGAAAGACTTGCCGCAGATCGGGCAGTAGATGGGGTTGCCGTGTTTCCGCCTTGTGTGGTTGTTGAGCTGGAACTTCAAGGCGAATGTCCGGGGGCATTTGTCGCACTGCTGCGGCTTGTAGTCACTGTGCTTGTCATCCAGGTGCCGAACCAGATGAACTCGGGTCGCGAACATCTGGTCACACACAGGGCATCTGGCGTTCTCTAAGATGCTGCTCCCGACACCGTGGAACTTGCGCATGTGTGCTTTGTAGTTGCGCTTCACTGAGAACGTCTTGCAGCACTCCGTGCACTCGAAGATGCTGTCTGACTCGGGTTTGCAGTCAACGGTGTGTGTTTTCAGGGTGTCCTTGTCGTCGAAAACTTCGTGACAGGTGCAGCACCGGAAAGATCCCTGAACTTCGTGGCGCCTCAAGTGTTGCTTCAGCGCGCGCTCATTTTTGTAGATTTTCCCACACAGGTCACAGGCGGACGCTATTTCCTCGTGGATCTCGCGATGCTTCACAAGAGACGCGTTGGTCCGAAATGTCTTGCCACACGTGGTGCACAGATGACTTTTCTCTTCGTGCACTTTCCGGTTGTGCTTTTTCCAGGCCAAGACGGTGTCGAAGCTCATCTCACATTGCACACAGAAAGGCTCCATTTCTGCGGCCAGAGACACGTGTTGTGTTCTCATGTGGGCTTTCAGCTTGGTTTCTGCGCTGAACACGTCTTCACAGATCTCACAGACGAGCAGCACTTTTCCTTTGTGCGACTCCCTGTGAGACGCACACGCAGATTTCGTTGCGAAGAGCAATCCACAGTCGACACATTCAAACGACGGCGTTTCGTGTTGCTGGATGCAGTGGTCTTCGAAAGCTTCCTTGAACTTGAACGTTTGCTGACACAGTTCGCACTCCTGGGGCTTCTTCAACAAGGTCATTTCTTCCGCCTCTTCGTCCTCTGCTTCATCCTCGAAGATTTGCTGAGGCATATTTTCTTTGCTGACGTCCAACAGACCTGCACTCCCTTCTCCACCTCGAAGTGGCTTTGTCTCTTTGGCGGCAGCGAGTTTGCTGCTGCGAGTCGTCATCTTTGGAGTGCTGTCTTCGGTCGTGTCTGCGTTCGGGGTCTTGGCAGCAGTGTTGTTGTCTCCCTCACCTGGACCCGGTTTCTCGATACAGTGAACGTCTAGATCAACGATGGGATTCAGTCGCGGTGAGATGGTGTTGATCCCGTGGAACAGTTCGATGTGCCTCAAAACGCAGCTGTTGTCGACGGACGCCATGTCACACAGCGGACATTCCCACGCCTTGACGTCCAGATGCGTCGCGACGTGACGCAAAATCTGCTGCTTTTGCGAAAACTGCGTTGTACACATGGTGCACTGGAATATTCGCTTTTTCTGACTTCTGAACCAGTCCGCGGTGGCATGCTTTTCCTGCTGGTGCCGAACCAAATCCTCTTTCGAAGGGTGTTTGTCCAAGCATTTGTAGCAATAGTGAGGAAGACTCTGAGCTTTCAAAACCAGTTCTTGGTTGGGCGGTTCCTGGCCTGGAGGAACTGTGTTCCGGCCCTGCGAAAACCCGTGATGAGTCACTTCTTGCAATGTAAAGGCAGATTTCCTTTCTTCAGTGCGTCGTCCAGTGTTTTTCTTCGCACTGCCTCTCATCGGACGACTCTGAACCTTCACTGGGCTCGACTCTCTTTGAATTTCATCTTCCGGACGACGATTCACCTTCACTGGGCTCGACTCTCTTTGAATTTCATCTTCCGGACGACGATTCACTTCGTTCTCGCAGCTGTTTACGTCCTCCCCGGGGGCTGTGTGTTCTTCAGTCTTTATCAACTGTTCCTCTATTTGACCTTCGTGCACCTCATCCACCACCAACTCTTCGATCTGCTCTTCGGCCGAGGGATCCAGTTGGATCTCGACGAACGACCCGTCTCCCTCGACGAGGATCATGTGTTGGGTCTGCGGCTCCTCCTCCGCGTGGCCCTGCATGTGCTGCAGACAGCAGTGCGCCGGCAGCACTTGCAAACACAAGTTGCAAGTGAACGTCAACGGCTCCTCACTCTCCATCTTCTGAAACAACAAACAGTTTGATGTTTTGCCTCGTAGCAACAGCCACAATCGCCAAGAAGTTACAGTCACCTACAGTCAACTGACGGAACTGAGCAACATTTACGAAGGGGGATTCTTTTCTGGCGAGAAATGTTACTGAACATGATGAAGGTATTTGGCACAATTTCTTTTGTGCGAGCATTGGGAACAAAAGGCAGAACAAAAGGTGACATGAGAAAAACAGTCAAGAAACATGTCAAATGCCGTCAACATTTCTCGCCAGAAAAGAATCCCCCCTCGTAGATCTATTTTCTCATCTATTTTCAGCCATTGAACTCACTCGCTTTTCTTCGAGATCTTTTCAAATTCGCTTCAACCAAGAAATCTTTATCATTTATTTCCTGATTTTGTAGTGTGTGACGTGATTCACTGAATGTGAAGAACGTAATAAAACGATTCAAAGCCAAGCCAAGAAATATTTGTGACTGCTCGAAGTTGCAGAATGCCACATTATCGCTCACAAGAAAAAGATTCGGCAAGGTGACCCATTTTCATGCAAATACTGGTATTCATTTTCAGTCAAACCGAGAAAACATTGTTTTGTTCAGTTTTGAATCACAATTAACTGAAGTCTGCAGTTACGTGGCAAGTAAACTTACATTTTAAAGCGCGGACGCGGACCGTCTCACTAACTTTGCTTCCCCTAGCGTGGGTCGAGAGTCGTTTTACGCACCTCAAATTTGTCGGACAAAGTACTTGAATACGGATTTCAAGCATCTGGCTTCTTCACCAACTTACCAGAGCACAACAAAGCGGGCTGGTTGGGGGTGGGGGCAAAAAAAAATTTTTGGAGCCACCTTCTGGCATGGCACTGTCAATTTTCCGTGGATGACGGCCGAAGCTTGCACCCTTTGAATATTGAACGTGCCAATGGTGTCATTGAACGTATTCGATAAGACGGCAAATTTCGGGTCCAGTTTCAAATAAATTGAACCAACAAAAGTGAGTTTCCATTGTTTGCAGTGGAAGTTTGGAAATTTCGTGTTGGGGTGGTCGGGTCTGTTCAATTGGTTGCACACCAGTTGACCGCAAATTTGCGGTGAGTTTCGGGTCAATCGAATAGGCCCTTGGTCTTACGGTCAATCACCCCTTCTCCCTGCACGCTCTGTTGGCGGGTCTGTTTTCCGCAACAAGTTTCAAACGGCTCACATACAAAACACCTTTGCTGTTTATTGGATCTGTGCTATATACAAACTGAAATTCGCTGTACAGGATGATCCACTTCGTGAACGGAAAATCAGAAATCGTAAATCGGGCACAATCTTCGATTCGAACGGAACGGCATTTGACAGAGCAAGGGCACATCCACGAAGCGGTCTCTTTGACCCTCAAAACTGAAAAATTTTTTGATCAATATTCGTCAGTGAGCTGGAGGTCTGCCGCCCCCTCGGACCAACCCCTGGATCCTTCCGTGTATCGCAACTCAGAGGCAACAAAAAACTGTTTGCAACAGGAACAGAAGCAGTTGCGCGTTCTTTCGAAGCGCACCACTGAGACGAACACTGAAGATGGAAGAAAATCTCGAGAACGCGTTGAAGCAAAAACTTCGCCGGATTTGCTTTGCCCTGCATCAACAAAGGTCAAGAGACGACAAAAAGTAACACTGAAGTAGAACCTGAAGAATCAGTCAGGAAGAATCACTTTTGCTTTCGATTCAATCTCAATCACCCCACCCCCGCAGTCTCTCTCTGTCTCTCTTCTCTTCTCTTCACACACACACACTCGTCACTCTTTTTTCTCAGGATCAAGGAAGATCAGATTCTCGAATGACAGCCAGTCTATCTGCTTGTTGACAACCACAATTCGGAATGTTTGCACTCGTCTGACGGTCACCAGACGACACAGTGACGCATGTCTGAAGCACGGGCGACACTCGTGCTGGGTGCAATGCCACTTTTTGCTCCACACTTCAAGGACTCGGTTCCCAGTGCAGGAAAATATGCCGCTTTTCAACACACACACACACACACACACACACACACACACACACACACACACACACACACACACACACAATTTGTTTCTTTGCCAACTTGCTATGCAAGTGAAAAGGGATGAAGATACGGCGAACAACAATTACGTACACCTTGTTTCAGAGAACGTTCCCCACCAGCTGTGACACCTATCTCCAGCGCTGAAGTCCACAGTGTAACCTGCACATCCCCAGTGTCACTATGGCTCAGTTTCAAATGCATAATCATCAGCTACATTATCCCGTTGTTGACGTGCCTCTCAGAAGTGGTCCATGTACTGCGGACGGTGCTGGATCAGAACTGGTAGCCCGTGTTCGAGTTGTAGTACGTGGCCTGAGGCCTGCTGACCGTAGGCTGTTCCACACTCCACTCCCTGTTGTTCCACACGAAAGGCTCCGCGGGAGCCGCGTTGTACTGGACCTGCGAAATACAAAGCAAGACGGAGACTTGAATCTGATGTCAGTGAAGCCGGAAACCAAAACGACAATACCATTGACAGACACTTGTTCGCGGACACATACACACACTCGCACGTACACATACACAAACACACACACACAGATTCTGGTGGGTATCGAGGCCTGGGCTCGACTCTGCAGGGCAGTGGGAACTGATTTTTTCATTTGGCAATCAGTCGCGCGAAGACCCACTGAAAAACAAGAACATACATGCACACACACATACACTGGCACACGCACACCGGCACACACACACACGCCGACACGCGCATTTCTTACTTGTACAGTTTGCTGGGGGATGTACGATGTCGTGTGCGCCACGGGTGGGTTACTGTACGTTTGCTGCGTTTGCACCTGCGTCGTCTGCAGGTTGCTCCAGCCGGCCTCGTCCACCGGCACACCGAACCTCAGGTCATGCGCAAAACCAGCCACACCGGGCGTCAGAACCCGATTCGTATCCCGAGCCGGGTTCCAAAGAGTCGAGCCGCCGGCCGTTTTGGGAGGGGACCAGACTGACGAAACTTTGGCTGGTGAATATCCTGTTGATCCTGTGTAGGTGGTTTTGGCTTGGTTCGCGATGTAGTACACATTGTTTCCGGCACTCGAGGTGAAGGTTTGCTTACGGCGGACGTCATGGCGCGCGGTGGTGGTGGCCGGGTACGAAGCAGGGTAGTCATCGTCGGGTAGGTACACGTCATCCCTGGGCTGATCCTGGTTCTCGTACCCTGTCGTGTCCTCGGACGATGTCGACTCTTCGTCTGCGTGCTCTTTCTTCTTGTGCGAGGCCAGCGCGAAGGGATAGGCGAACCTCTTCTTGCAGCGGTCACACGGATAGGGCTTCTCACCCGTATGCTGGCGGAAGTGTAGCTCCAGGGACCGCGAGTTCTTGAACAGCCTGAAGCACCTTATGCACTGAAAGGAACCCGTATTCGCCCCCTTGCCCTTCTTCTTCTTCCCCTGTTTGCTGACACCGTGCGTCTCCATATGCTTGTTGAAATTCTTCTCACGCAAGAACTGTTTCTCACAGATGTGGCAGTACAAACGACTGCGCTCCTGGTGTAGCGTGGCATGCTTGACAACTTCAGACTCGCTCGCGTATCTTTTCCCACAAGTCCCGCACTGGTAGTTTTTCGTGTGAATATCTTGATGCTTCGCCAGTGCGGCCTCAGTGGCGTACGCTTTGCCACATATCAGGCAGACGTGTGGAGTTTTGCCCGAGTGCTTGATCGCCACGTGAGTGTCAATAGATGCTTTGGTGAACACTTTGCTGCAAAGTTGACATTCAACAGTCCATGGTTTACGGTTAGGTTTCCTTTGCTTTGAGACATGACCCAGTTTGAGGTGTTTTTCGAGGTATCTTTTGGTCGAAAAGCTTGCGCCACACTCTGCACACTGAAACTGGCGTTTCTTGTGACTCTCCATGTGTTCCTTCAGATGAAACACTTCTGTAAATCGTCTGCCACACTCCTCACAGCCGTATGGGCGTTCAACGGTCTTGCTGTGCATGGTCCTCATATGCTTGTCCATGTAGCAGGCGTCGAGCTCTTTGTGGCAGACCTCGCAATTCGCTCTCCTCGTAGCGGATCTGGCCCTGTCGGCGGGATGGCCTCTCAGGTGCAGCTGCAAACCTTGATTAGTTGTGAAATCTCGCTCGCATAACTGGCAGTAGTATTCTCCCCTCTTTTGGCACTGGTGACCGATCATCAGCGCCTTGAGAATGAAGAACCGGTCGCACTTTTCGCAGTGATGCAGCTTGGCGCCTCCGTGCTTCTTAGTCGCGTGCCTGTCCAGGTCTCTTCTCACGTCAAACTTCTCTCCACACAACTCGCAGTCGTAGCTCGCATGCGCCTCCTCCACGTGTCTATCCAGGGCCGCTTCGCTGGTGAAGGCCTCATCGCAGAAGTCGCACGTGTAGAAGACGTCGTCCTTGTGCTTCTCCACGTGGCCCCGATACGCCACCTGCGTCGCGAACATGATTTTGCACATGTCGCACTCCATCGGCTCCTGCAACACACACCAACAGATTTCACAAACCACGTTCCAACTCGTTCATTGTGCGAAGTCCCTTCAGGGCGAAGCACCATGTGGTGGTGCAGTATATGGCAAGGTGGATGAAATTTCCCCTGCCCCCTCCCCCTTGACCCCCCTCCCAGACCCCCCTACCCCCAGACTCAAAGGAGGACAAGGGAGAATCGACGACATTACCGGCAAGGGACTTCGCACTGCAGTTGCCTTGAGCACTGCTTCTTGTTCTGAACTAAAACGCTGCTTCGTGCAATATTTGTGACATAACAACTTGTTTCTCCAGGCAACTTCGGGGTGAGTCTGTGGATTGCGTCGTTTGTTTTGACGCGGACTCGACATTTGATTGACAGCTGGAGTGACCCAATCAGAAGGGACCCGCGTTCATGGGAACGCAGTTTTGAGGGGGAAGTGAGTCAGTCCCCCGGGAATGCACCAAAACCAACATAACCCGGGATCATTCTTCCGACACTCGTTGTGTTGACCCACAGGATGCACGACGCGCTTCGTCCTCACGTGAGCGATGGGTGTGCGCTGGTTTGGAAGACAAATAATGGGGGCAGGCAGAGAGTGTTGCATAACAGCCCCCTCCCAACAGCCCCCTCCTAAATGGAACTGTGTTTTAGTGAGGAACAGTTAAGGCAGTCCCACAGAGCAGGTACTCGCACTGTCACGGGCCAAAACTGCTGCATGAAGATTCTCACCTTGCCGTGTTCCCGGATGATGTGTGTTTCGAACTCCTCCATTTCGGCGAACTCCTTCAGGCACAGGTCGCACTGCTGCCGCCTCTTCTTGGGCGGCGGCGGCGGCGGCGCGGCGGCGGGCTTCTTCCCCTTCCCGGGGCGGCGGCGCACAACGGACGGCGGCGCCGCCCCGCCCCGCGCCGGGCGACCCTCGTCGTCGTTCCCGTCCTCGAACTCGTCAAACCCATCCTCGTCGTCTTCATAATAATCGTCTTGAAACAACCCTCGCGTGGGTATCGGGTCAGGCTCGATTTCGTCCGGTGATATGTATTTCTTCTGCAGTCGTCGTTTGAGCTTCAGTGCCTGTGACAAGGATGGATTCCGAACACACAGATCAATTTCATTTTCCATGCTCGCGTCAAAACGCCGAAAATAGAAGATTGCAAGAGAATGACACGTTCTGTTAAATCGGCCTTTGGAAGTGTACTGACCTCTGCCTCCACGAATTCATTCTCGAACGAATACACGTCGCCTCTTCCACTTTTCTTCGAGGCGGGACTTTTATATCTGCAAAACAAAACTTCAAATAGAGACAAATCATGAACGACTTTCTGCTCCTTTGACGACTGTAACACACGCAGAAAACATTTCGCATCTGTGTGTGTGTGTGTGTGTGTGTGTGTGTGTGTGTGTGTGTGTGTGTGTGTGTGTGTGTATCTCACCCGAAAGCATCCCTCGGACGCCCAGTCGGCGCTTCACTCCCGGACTCGTCCATTTCTGAAGAGAGAAGAAACTGCCTCGTGTCAAACGTTTCCTGGTGTCACGAGGTGTTCTTCCACATTCGCAACTCTCATCAAGTTTCAACAATGGGAAGCAGTGTGACGGTGCTCTTTTTCACAAGCAGCCCGGCCCGAGCAGAGCGATCCCACGCACGGGCGTTGCAAAAGTTTGCAGTTGCTAAAAGTCTTGTTGTGCCCACGACTCGAAAGTTGACATGTGAAAACTGTGCAGATGCTCCACAAACGGTCTGCGCTTACCTTTTTCTCAATTTTGCTGCTAAAAGTGTTATAGTTCTACAAGTCATGTTAGTTGTCAGTTTTTATTGGCCACGACACCAAAACTGAGACTACTTCAGGTTTTCTTGTACCTTCGAAAGGTTCTGGTCTGGACTTGAGTTCAGCTTTCGTCTTCATATTGGGGAATCTTCCAGCCAGTGACATTGTTCGCTTTCGTTGCCAACGGCACACAGGGAAAATCTTTCACGAGAAAAGCACAGCCTGAATCAGTTTGCGACAGCAGTTTTTGTTTTGGTGTCGAAACCGCCTGAAACCGTCAGAAGCAGACAACTCGCCGGCTGTTCACATGACCAATGCCGATGCACTTGATGCTTTCTTGCTTCTTGCTTTTAAACGATTTATTGATCACCGTCTCAATGTACAGTTCTCACACGCATACAAAACAAATAAATAAATAAATGAAAAATAGAATGGGTACCTTGGAACCAATGGAAGCATTCAAGGGTGCATTTTATAATTTATCAACAAAATCTACCTGTTGTTACTATAAAATATTTGATGAATTGATAAATATTTTTATAAGTTTTATTTTCTATGTTTTTATCCTTTTCTCCCTTTTATTAGTTGTAATAAATTTTTATTTGATATTTTTTCAAATGTTGGATGTAATGACATAATATTATTCTTTAATGTTAATCTTTGCATTATATTTATCACAATCCATAAAATAATGATGTATAGTTTCTTGTTTATTTTTATTACATTGTAAACATTTGGAATCACAAACCATGTTAAATTTAAATTGATCTGCTCTTAAATTACTACATTGAAATCTTAATTTTAAATAAATATTATCTATTTCAGTGTCATAATGAAATAAATTAATATGCTTAAAATTATGTATTTGATATTTTTTATGCATATCTTCCAGGAAACTATGATATGAATCTTTGGTTCTTATTGTGTTTGGTAATGTATTCCATAGCCTTATCATTTTTAAATAAAATGAATTATAAAATTTATTTTTCTTTGAAAATATAATTTTTAGTTTACCCACATTCCTTCCTATATTTGTTGGAAGATCAATGAAAAAAGCATTGTAAATAATTTTTGGAGTGTGAGTTAATTTTATTTTTGCAAACATTGTTATAGATAAATAATTTGTTCTTTCATAGAAATTATTCCAACCCAATTCTTGTAATAATTTATTTTCAGGTATAAATCTTGAACCTTTGACCACTATCAATGCACAATGATAAATTAATCTTGTTATTCTTTTAATATTTTTCTGAGTTGCATTAATATAAAACATACTACAATAGTCTAATATTGAAGAAATTAAACTTTTATATATTTTTTCACTGGTTATAAAATCAATTTTTCTCCTAATTAATTTTAACATACGTATTATTTTTTGTGTCTTTTGTATTGTATAATTTATGTGATTCTCCCAATTGAGATTTTCATCTATATATAAACCTAATTGCTTATAATTCTGTACTCTTTCTAAAATTATATTATCCATATATAATTGAGGATAATTTGCAAGATGGCTATTACTAACAATTATATATTTTGTTTTTAATTTACTAAATTCTATTTTATTGTCATTGGCCCAATGTAGTAATTGGTCAATGTCGAATTGAACTATATTAAAAGCATTATTAACATCATCTCTTTCTATTTTTTCAACTAATGCTGTATCATCAGCAAAAATATATGGGTTACTAATTATATTCTCTGTTATATCATATGCAAAAATACTCCATAACAGTGTGGCTAATACTGATCCTTGAGTTACAGATGTTTGTATATGGTATAATTCAGATTCATATCCATGAATAACACATCTACTATATCTTTCCTCTAAATAATTCTTAAACCACAAAAATACAATTTTTTCAATACCCATAAAATTTATTTTTTGTAATAAAATTTTATGATCAACTTTATCAAAAGCTTTTACTACATCTAAAAATAAAATTAATGTGTCATAATTTTTATCTAAATTTTGATATGTGTTATGCAATAACATTGATAAATTATGCTGACAACTTGATTTCCTTTTGAAACCATAATTGTAATCATTTAACAGTTGATTATGTTCTAAATAGTTATAAAATGATTTAAAAATTATTTTATCTAAAATTTTACCTAAATTACTACATAAAGAAATTGGTCTATAATTCTCTCTTTTATATGGAGAATCTTTTCTATGAAGTGGGGTCCAATTGGATATTTTCCATTTCTTTGGATAAACCCCATGTATTAAAGAATAATTAAATATATATTCCAGAGGAATTAATAATGAATTTTTTGTATTTTTTAAAAATATATTACTTATGTTATCAGGGCCATTTGCAGTATGAATGTTAATATTTCTTAATATTTGTTCTATCATATTTTTTGTAACTTCTGGGAATTTGTATTGGGTATTTTTTAGTGAATTATTACTATAATTAATATTATTATCATAACAATTATCATCATTTGTAACTTGGTCAGCAAAATAGTCTCCTATAATCCTTACTTTATCTTTATCATTTTTATATATTCTTTTATTATAAATTATGTCTCCAATATTAGATTTCATTTTCCTTTTTAACAAAATATTACAAATATTCCAAAATTTTCTACTACTGTAATTTTTATTTTTCAAATTTTGAGAAATATTTATATAATATTGTTCCCTTGCATTTTTAAATAAATTGTCCAAGATTAATTTGGTATTTAAATATTTATTTTTGTTGTAAGGTGTAGGATTTTCATCATAAATTTTTTTAAATCTTTTTTGTAATATAATGTATTTCCTTATTTTATAATTTATGAAAGGGTTCTTCCTTTTTTTATTGCTCAAAATAAAAGAAGGTATATTTGTTTCCATTTCTTTATAAATTATTTTCTCTAAATATTCAACCATGTCATCAATATTGTTTTTATCATATAAATCCTTTAACCATGGTATTTTTTGAAGATTTCCATTTATTTTATCCCAATTAGCTTCTTGATATTTGTAAATCTTTCTTGGTAAAATTGTTATTGATTTATCTTGAAAGTTAATATTGAATAAAATTATATTATGATCACAATTCTTTATTGGAGGATTAATTGTTATTTCATCAGTAAATCCTGGAGAATCTGTTATAACTAAATCCAAAATGTTTTTATATCTAGTGGGTTCATAAATTAATTGAAATAAACCTAACTGGGTAATAGCATCATAAAATTTATGGTTATTTTGATTACTTTTATACCAGTTTATATTTGGATAATTGAAGTCACCTAAAAAATAAATTCCTGTATAATTATGTTGTATACTATAGTTGTAACAATCATAAATATTATTAATTATATTATCAGTTATATTTTGTTCACTTGTTGGAGATCTATAAATTAAATTAAATATAAATTTAACACTATTAGAATATTTTACTTCAATTACTAAATGCTCTAAATTGATATTTTGTAATAATTGTATTTTTTTCTACCTGTAAGTATTCTTTATAATTAATTAATAACCCTCCACCTTTTCCTTGTCTATTTAAAAATATTGGATTTCTATCATTTTTAATATATAATTGATATTTATTCATTTCTCTATCTTGTAACCATGTCTCAGTAAGAAAAATCAAGTCACAATTATTGATATAATTGAATTCAGTATTCATGTCATTAAATTTACAATCTTGTACATCAATTAGTAATGAATTATCTGTATCTGAAAATAATGATCTAATATTTGTGTATCCAATATTTAGGGTATGTTTTGGTCCTGGGTTAGGATGAATATCATTCATTAGCAATATTTTGTAATAATTTCTATAATAATTATTATAATTTATTTTAGACTTTATGTATAAAATCTGTGATAAAATTCTATGCTGAATATATGATACTGGCATTTTAAAATGTTGTTTTCATGTAATAATTGCCAACATTTGAGAAAAAAAAAACTGAATTTTTCAAATAGTGAAAATATTGGAAATATACAAAATACCATGAATAGCGCAGAATTTTTAAGCCTTGGCAACAGCAGCCTCGATTTGGTTTTGAAGCCTCCTTCTGAAGTTGTACCAAACCTTTGCACCCATATTTAAGCCTTTTCTCATCGAAACCATTGGTTCCAAGGTATGTGAATAATTTTCTTTTGGTACCTAGTTTGACATGCCATCTTTGTATTTCAAAAACATTTTCACAATAATTAATTAGAAAAATCTTGTACAAAAAGTTCATTAACACCTGCCCGGTTACACACCTAATTTGCATAATTTCTCTGACGTCACACATCGGTACCTTTGAAGTAATCAATTTCTGGCGGTTTCGGCGGTTAGGCAAAATTTCACAAATTCTTTGAAAAAGACGTATTCTACTCAAGCAATGGAATTTTGTTATATATTCAAGATAGGACAGAAAAAAGCATTCATTCAAGGAGTTAGTTGTAACAAAAAAAAACGTTCTACACATTCAAGGTATGTACAAACACTCTCGTAGCCTGTTCGGTTTTGGGTCATTTTGTCCGTGAATTCTGACCGATAGAAACTGTAAAACAATCTCAACCCTCAAGAAGGTCATCTCGAAGCTTCATCCACAATTTTCCCATCTGGTTTTGACCTTTCCAACTGTTTTTTTTACTCAAGTCTGTTGAGCGCAAGCCACAGCCCATTCCCCAAAATAAATCGATCGGAGATGCTTCAGCAATCAGTTTTTGTCCTGTCTTTTGAAGGGCTTCCTTCACTTTGGGGTTCTGATGAATCTTGGCTAAAAGTCCTGTTTCCATGACTTGAATGCGCTCGTCATTCTGCAGCTTGATTTCCCGGCTGATGGCATTTGCTTCTCCTGGATACTTGGCTCACATCACCCGTTCTGCCAAATCAGCTCTCCCACTCAGCTCACATTTCCTCACTGTGTAGAAATGTTCATTGCTTGCAAATTTACGTCCACTCACTTCCATCGGTGTCAAATGAAAGTTAGAAAAAACACTGTGACGCCCGTAGAAGCACAAGGCCGGTCCATCCTCCTCAAGGCCGGTCCATGCACTTGATGCTTCAAAAATCCTATCTGAACAGATCCACTTCTTGAGAGTAGGCAACCATTTTGAGGCACTAACGTGAGGTTCAGTCTGACAGGTCTGTTTTTGCGCTCGGTTCCTTGGTTTCAGTTTGTTGAAAGAATGGGCCAGTATTCCTTAGAACCCTCTATTATCGCTCACGTTTTTGAAATTTCAGATTGGCATTGATGATGCAACTTCACATCTCATTTTCGTAAAACAAGAACAGGCAAATATTTCACTCAAAGATTCACTGAAATATGGATGCAATGGAGGCAAAAATGACTGATCCGTGGTGCAAATTTGTTTTTCTAAAACCAGCCCAAACTTTGCGACCAAATTACATCGCTTATTTCTTCGGCTACTTCGCCATCCTTGGTCAAAAACCAAACCTTACTTTGGATATCGTGTCGCGACCCAGTTTACAGCCAAGTTTGTGGCTTAATCTTGCAGAAAATCGTCTCCAAATTTGAAAATCAAACTCGTTGTGGATACTCGGCTTTCCGCTGAGTTTCGCGGGATTAAATTATCCGCAGCAAGTCTCCTTGACGTACGGATTGTCTTTTGGCGCGAAAGTCAAATCCTTTCAAATGCGATTATCGCTCGGAACGAAAACGCGTTTCTGAGAAGCCCTTTTGCATTGGGAGTGAATGTTGAGTGAGACACTCTGGAAAGAGACGCAAGAAGCAATGCTGAAAGCAACTGTGGGTGCGTCAACGCACAAAGAAAGTTCAGAGTTGTGCGGGGGGGGGGCGATTTTCTTTTCTTTCATTTCATGCCCCACCACCACCAAATGCTTTTCCCCAAAGGGACATCGCATTATGATTGAGAATCTTCATGCAGCAGTTTTGGCCCGTGACAGTGCGAGTACCTACTCTGCGGGACTGCTGGGACTGTTCTTCACAGACAACGGACACACATTTCCATTTGGGAGAGAGGGGATGTCATGTAACACCCTCCCCCCCCCCAGCATTATTCGTCTTCCACGCCCCAAACACCGCATTTCATTCTGTCGTTTCTGCAAATTGAACAGAAGTGTCGCACACACAGCTCAAACTTCTAATTTTTACGGGGATCACCCGAGCCCTTGGCCCACCGTCCCAGATTTGCCATTGAATACAAATTGCCCATACTTGCATGTATTTGTGTCGCGTTATTCTCTTCTGTCTTCTGACAAAGTTCTTATAGTTTTCTTGCTTTTGAGAAAAATCAGAGGTCACCTCCATCTCCTTCAAAAGAAGCATCGGCGCAAGTGTGCAGCAATCTACCGCCAGGGGGCCCCACCGTCCTGGTGTCCTGATTCAACGAAAGGCCAATGTTATCGAAATTTCCAAGAGCACGTCTTCTGTGAAACAACAACATGTTTCAGGGGCGCGTTCAGGATTTGGTCAGAGGGTTCAGCACCTAAGAGAGAGCGGGGCATTGATGAAAACAATTTGTTTTCATGTTGCAATACATGTACGTGTGGTCAAGAGTACCATCAAACGGAATCAGAATTCAGGTTTAGGGGCCAGCTTGTGGCAGCGAGGGTGGGAGGGCGGGCGAAAACTTCAGTCTCACAAAATTAGTATTATACAGAGCAAAAACATTGTAACTGCTTCGCAAAACCAGGTGAGTAACTTTGTTCTTTCCGGAGGTCGGGGACAAGGGCCGTGATCATCCGGATCCACCAGATTAACCTGTGGTCAAAAAATCAGGAGGCCAGTTGCAATGTCAGTGGTTGGAAGGGGCAGGGTTCCCAGGACCCCTTCCCCTTGATCCATGGCCTCAGCCACAGATAGACGCGTGAAAAGCTCAGGGTGGTGCGAGCACATCATCCATGCGGTTGTTGACCACGCTCGTGTGACCAGAAGTTGTTGAATTGTTCCTGCGAGACCCAGCAGGTCAAAAATGCCACGCAGTAGAAATACCAACGGATTCCACATCATCAGCGAACATCCACCATTTATTTCACGGGACCCCAGGGTCCACCAAAGAAAGGAACGTACGACCTCCCGGAGCGTGCAGTGCACTGTGAATCATGCAGGTGAGGAGGGGACATGTCAACTGATTTTGCACTTGTTGAAACAATCTCATTCAGCAAATATACCCCCAATCAAGTTAGTCCTGGCGAGAATAATTGTCCTGGTTGGACTTTGCAGTATTTTAATGTGTTGCCACGAAGCTAATGCTCCGATCCCCATTCACCAGCTTCCATGACAACCAGTCAGCGTTTCACAAGTCACGGAGTAATGTGTCACAGTTGTCAAGGTGGTTATGTCTCCGTGGCAACCCTCGGGTTTATTTATGTGCCTTTTGCGTGGTGGGGCCTGGTTTGTTTGTGCCTTATGACATCTCTTATTATGCGAGACTCCTTTGACAAATTTGTCACCGAGGTACTTTTTGGCTCAGGCATATGTCATTTCTACAACGTAGATTTTCTTGATGTGATGTATGTATCAGGGTTGTGTGAAAGTGCTTTTAAAGTCAGGTCTCCTCGCAAGATGAAATGGGGCAGTTATGACAGGACTTCGGTCGGACCTTCGGACCTGCTTCATGGTGGATACGTGAAAGTGACTCGTCAATTGTCAATTGTGACGCAGCGGTGGCTGCGTGATTTGTCTGTTCAATAGTACAACCCAAAAGGTATCCACTGTGAAGCTTTCGATTGAATACACGTTGACAAGGATCCTCCATCATCTTGGCTCGTTGCTCCAAAAATTGAGAGTGAGTGAGCCCCTGGGTCCCTCAGCTGCGCCCCACTGACCATATCTCTGGCCCCCTGCCCACCAGTCACCGGCCCCCCTCTAATTTCCGTGTCCGCGCCGCTCGTCGCGAGACCCGTGACTAATCGTGGCCTCTGATCCCTTCCTCTGCCTTCCAGCCCCGTCCATCCAATGGGCCCGAGACCCCAACCTGTTGGATCTGTCCTTTCAAGGCTGGTGTTCTTGTCGCTGCACGGTGCTCCCCTGGTCACGGCAGGAAATGAAGACAAAACAGCCGGGAGAGCAATTTTTGTTCGTGACAGAACAACGGAACACAACAACAAAAACTGATTGCAAATGAGAAATATGTTGTTTGCTGCAAAGCAATTCAAGTTCTCCATCTCAACACTCACTGGCTTCTGTTTTCTTTTTCCATTTTTCATCAACTTGAGCTCATTGAGGCTGTGTCTCAGCTGTCTCGCGACTTCGGGTGAACTCTGCGCAGTCAACTGTCACTTTCTTTTTGCGTACCCTGTATTTTGAGTGGATCAATCTTTCTTCCTTTCTCCATCAATCAATCAGAACCTGTTGTTGAAAGCCTTCGGAGACCACCTGCTTGTGGTGTGACTTACGCCTAAGTAGCGTTATGCAATAACGGGGTTCCTCACCCCCAAAAAAGATACCTGCTGCCTTATCAAACTACTCAATCAGAGCTCGTTCAAACTGTCTTCTTCACTTGGTGAACAGCAATTTCAAATTTCAATCAAAGTGGAGCTAATGACACTTTCAAAAGTTTCCAGGCCAAATTTGATTAAAATGTTCTCTTGGGCGAATGGGGGTCACACCAAAAAACACAAGTTGTGTGCACATGCATGGAACAGCAGTTTCCGGTGAGGTTGGCATAAAGGCGTCAAGAGATCCAAAGGAAATTGCCGGTGGCACAGTCACACAGACGAACGACACATTTAGTTCTCAGTACCTGACAGCATCTTTCAGCAGAATGCGACACTTGTCTTGACTGTCACCTGATGATTTCTGCGGTCCCAGCATTGGTCGCTGTTTCAGGTTTCAGCTGAGGCCGCGCGCCTGCCACGAGACTGGGTGTGGATGGGGCCTCACGAACAACGAGGCTTGTATTTCTCTTGTGAAGAACGAAAAAAATAGGTTCTTGTTGTGTCGTGTAACGCGAAACCACGCAATGTCCATTCGCTGTGCAACAGAAAACCTGCAATTTTGCAGACAAAAATATTCAAACTCAAATTCCATAATCATCTAACACTTCTTGTTTTCTTTCTTTCCACAATATTGTCTCCGCACGCTTGTTAACAACCGTGGAATTTAAAACTACAGAAATTGAAAAAAATTCAAACAACTTATTCAAGCATGATTCAAAAGGTCAGGTTATGCGCATGGGTGGGCAACAAACAAGAACAAATCACTGGCTTTTGATTTCCTTTTCACAGATGCAGCAGGTGCGAAGCTAAATTTCAAGTTTCTTTCAAAAGTCCCAATTTTTGCCTCAAAGCCACATTTCTCACCGTCTCCCACTGTAATTATGGAATTGTTTAGAAATTATAGAGTGCACGAGATTTGTGCATCTCGCCGGACAAAAGGGCCCAGGTCGAGTTGGACGTCGCGATGCTGATATTTGCACGTGCAACTGGCAGGGACGAACACAGAGACACACTTCTTGCATGAGCAATTGCGCTGAGTTGATGAAAGAGACCAACGACACTGCTTTTTTTCCAGAAAATACACCTAAGTTGGTTTGAGAGGCAGCTGAGATTTACACTGAGAGATTTGGAGCGTGAAAATCGCATGTGGAAGAGTTTCCTAATTCAACAGATCCAGGGCACAGAACCTGGGATCACAGGGTCCCACTTGCGCTTCGTCTGTGGGTCCGATACGGTGGAGGCCGCCAATGTCCCAGTCGTGTGTTGAGAGCGATGATCATGCGACGAATACAGATGCCTGACCAGACCAGACCAGGTCTTGCAAAACTTGAGAACAGAAAACCACATACAGAACATTTCTTTCATTTTTTCTTCGTGTTTCTGAGGAGAACGAGGACGCCTTTTCCGTTGTTTCAGATGCAGAAAGTGTGTGATTATCACCTGAAAGACAAAGTAACCTGGACCTTGGGTACCAGGATCGGACCCAGGGCGGGGCGTTGATCCTCTGACCCCTCCAATTCATTCACACCCAAACAAACAACAGACTCACATTCGGTTCAAAGTAAATTTTAAGCGACCCCTCTCTTGAGGGGTGCCCATCCACGATGGTGGACTTTTGGACCATCAACTTTGCTCGCCGCCATGGAGGGTTTTTTGGGGTCAGTTTATGGGTTTGGTTTCAGGCAAAACAGTTGAAGAGGTAAATTACGATAAAAATCAACCAACAAATTTGCCTCACAAAGAACATTGTGACTATTAAGATAGCAAAATTTGTGTTCTGTACCATTCTGAAACAATTTGTTTTTCTGATCAAATTTATTGACCATTTGGTCGACCCCAGAGGCTCGTAGACAAGCATCAATAAAATTTATTTGACTCAACTGATTTGTCGGGACTATTTTTGTCTGATAACTACTCCACCCCTGACAATCAAAACACGCAATAAGTCGTAATACATTTGGAAGACTGTACATTGCGTGACAGTTGTCGGATCTCAGTGAGATATGGAGGGAGATGGACATGTGAGATATCCAGGGAGGAATTGCAGGGTGTCAACAGAGAACAACTGGGGGGGGGCTGAATTCTCTGTCCGGTTGACAAAAGGCAGCGTGTCAGTGGAAGTGTTGGATATTTAGACACAGAAATATTCAGATTTATAAACTTTTATCTGAGTTCCAACACATTTGAGACCTCCAAACTTGAATCTCCAACCGGATCTGGACAGAGGCCTGAGGTCTCCACCCGCCTGACCCTCACCCTCACCCCAAGAAGAATAATTTTGTCCCTCCCCTTGTTTTAGACCCCCTGTGCCTCTTCACCAGTCCCAATCTGATGTGATCCGTCAGAGGAACCACAGACCTGAAGTTGGTGCGGACACTGCGATCTGTTCTCACCACTGAACCTGGACCACAGTGGAGACGTTAACAACAGGTGACAGGCCGCAATTTGCTCCCAGATTCGCATCTGACAATATCGGATGCCTCCATCTAAATGGTGTGTACCAAAACGACACATACTCGTTACCAGGGAGTCCGTTTGCGTGGCAACACCACTGCGTGATCGTTATCAGGTCAAAACACAAATTTTCTGAAAATTTGTGAGGAAGTCTTGTCAGTGAAAAGAACTATTGACAGGACAAATCATCAAATTGTTGTCAGGTTGACACACGGGTTTTACATGAGAAACATGATGGATGATGTTCCTCAAAGAATATGAAAATTATCAAATTGTCTCGACAGTTTCCTGAGTCATTGTTTAAAGAAACAATTCGAGCGAAACACGCGTCGAGAAAACAACACAACATGTAACTTTATTCACCACACAAACACAGAGAGAGAGAGAGAGAGAGAGAGAGAGAGAGAGAGAGAGAGAGAGAGAGAGAGAGAGAGAGAGAGAGAGAGAGTTGCAAAGCAAAGAGCTGCGGACGCGAAGACACACTGAAGACACTGAGAACAAGAAATTCTTGCTCGTCGAAGGAACACTCTCGGGTCGGGTTGACTTCTCGCGTTGCCATGTGTGGACAATTGTGAAATAATGAGGATCATTACAAGGAGTGGCCACACTCTCAGAGGATTGGTTTCCGTAGAATTTCTATCCTGAGGGCAAAAACTTTCACTGAGACTTTTCAATCTCAATTTGAAAGGCAAATATAATGCTCAATGCTCCCCCTCCACAATCAACAATACGGAGAACGGATCATCAAAACCCGAATCAGTTTCCATCAATTATCTGCGGCAAGCTACCTGCATCACATTGGGCATCATGTTAAATTTTGACGCTGCCTGACAAAACGCAGAACGCAATGAGTTTGCTGCAGCTCTGTATGAAGCCAACTTGAGTTCGTGGAGTAGACGGCGAGCAGCAGAACTCTGCGTTTGGTGGCTGATTTGTGCGCCAGTAATCGTCTCACATTGCCCATGCCTTGAAGCCAGACAGAAACGGCGTGCCTTGGGTATACGGGGTATCGACGTACCCACCAGAACCTTCAGCAATTTAGCTCAATTTCGTCAGGTATTTGAGCGGGGTCAGTCCCCCCTGGGGCAACATCCTCTGGTTTCTGTCCAAAAGTTACCAGGCTCAAACTGCCACAAGTCAGCGTACTTATCCACTTCAGAAAAAAAATTGAAACTCAACACAATGGATAATTTTGTTAATTGTGCCACAAATGTGGTGTGTAATGACACGCAACTGCAACTTGGCATTCTTCGGAGGTCACTATCGCCGCAGTCTCCGGTGGAAAGTCGTCTCCTCCAAACTGCTACAAGTCAGTCACCAAAGACGCCCCAATGCTGGAAAAAGTCGCATGTGCATGAAAAGCCGTTCGTTTGGTTTGATGTTCCCACAAGAAAAGGACTTTTTTGGTGAAATGAGGAGTAATGAGGGTCTAATGGAGGCACAATTGGTTCGGATCGAAGCTAATTTGAAACACATTTTTTTCCAAAGTTGGTAAAGACTTGAGTTCGGTTGGGATGCCAGGAAGGTCCTGGGGGTGTATTTTGGCAGGGGTTGGGATCCTAGGGGAACCTGAGTGCTTGGCCCCAGCCCTGACCGGAGTTGGTGTTGAAAATATGGAATCAATCTCCTCAACCTGCCTGTTCATCTGACGTTGTCTGTTCCGGCGACAGGTAAAGGATGAAAACTGAAAGCAAAATTCGTGAGTGTCTCAACTGCTTCCCCTGGACCCATCATCCGTTCCGCCCTTGCACAGGTCACTTGATTTGTCCAGCCTCCTACCGACTTGTGCCGCATCGCAACGCGTGACGCATCCTGTGTGAAAAGCCCGCTTCGCTTTCAGAGAGTTTTTGATGTGTATTGTGCGGAACGTGACAGAATGACGGCGGGAAGGGACAGGATCCAAGCGCTCCCTGTTCTCACTCACTCACGCCCAATATTTATCCACTATCAAAGCCAAAAGCAACATCATTAACATCTCCACCAAGTACCTCAACTGTAAAATTCCCATTTTGATTCTCACACAATTCCTTGATCTGGTTCCGACAAGAGCGTCAGAACAGATGCAAAAGCCGATTCTGCGTGCATGTACTTGTAGATCCAAATGAATCTCGACTGGATGGCAGCCTCAACCAAACGGCATGAAGATGCACGCGGATTAAGCAAAGGAATAAACTTTGGTTCCTCCAAAGTATCGTGGGTCTCACTTTCTTTGTCTTTGAATGTTTCCACCACATGCGTTGCGCAGAACTGAGACACGTCACAGAAATGAAGTTTCACGAGCACAAATGACTTGGGCATGAGCCAGGGGCAACTAAAAAACAGCTTCAGAATTTTCTTTTTCAAAACTTACCCTGCCTTACCACAATCCGCGTTCAACAATGAGGAGAGGACACCACTCCAAGAGAGTTTGGAGTAAAGCTGTGATTGGTGCTCAGGGTCAGGCTCAGCAGGAGAATGTGGTGTAGGAGAAAATGGCCAGGCTTTACACATTCTCTATCTTGTTACAAAAAAGTTTGCAAAGTGAAAACTTTGTAACTATTTGCTGACACCTGACCAAATGATTATAGACTTAAGGTGTGAGACTTCTAAAGGGAACCATTCCCTTTAAAGGTCTTTTACAAAGGTCATGAAAAGACATGTAGAAGTTGTTAGTGTTTGGTTGTTACGGAGGGAGGCAGTGCGGTGTAAGTTAACGACGGTGTGTATCAATCGTGACGCTCGGCTCTCCTCTGGACGGGGCTTCTGTTTGATAGCGGCACGTTGTGTGGTTAATAAACCTTGATTGTTCCTTTGACATTGCCTGCCTTTGTAGACACATCAGCAACTGACTCAATGAGATGTGTGTGTTTCTCAGGATGGCTGTTCCTCAGAGGCGCAGAATACTTTCAGCGTGACAAGATTTCGAGATCCAACCTGAAACGTACGAAGAGAATGTTAAACGCCAGACGTCAGACGGATCTGGGTTTCCCGAGCCCATTGGGGTCCAGTTTTGTTGGGTTTGTGGAGTGGGAGTGGGAAATGATTATCCTCCAGTGTGTACCACACTCCCATGGTCCTAATCAGGACAAGCATTCTGTTCCCCGTGGTCAATGGCCTTTTCCATGACACGACAGCAGAGACAAACAGAAACGAGAAAAAGACTCAGCAACAGCGAGAGAGGAGTTAGAGGAATTTGTTTTGACCTCTGTTGTGTTGGTCATTTGTTTCATTCGATCAAACAAATGGCATGGGAACGAATATAGCAAATGGGCCAAACTTTTTCCGGAAGTCACAAGTTTTTTGGGGCCTGTTTAGATCAACCTCCCTCTGGTGGTCGGTCAGTGCAACAGGATCTGGCAGTGAAACTGCAAGTTGGCACCGCCAACCCAGGAAGTGCGGATTCCAGCATCATCAGTTGGCGATGTGATTCGAATACACGCATGAAAATTCACCACGGCTTCAAGTCCCTGTTTTATATTTTTTAGAGGATGAGGACACTTTGGCACAATGGTCTCGCACAAATCTCGACTCTGTTCAGAGGTATCACTGATTTTGAACCCTGAGGTGCGAAAATTAAAGTAACGAACCATTGACGGAGTTTGAGATTCTCGGGTCTGAGTGGGCTTCACATCTCGAGGGCGGTGTGCGACACTGTCGCTCAGTCTCTGCCTTTTCACAGACCTGTTTATCAAGGGACATCAAAGCAGCACTCACACCACTGCCTCAATAAGTTACTGGAAGAAACAGCAACGGTGTTTGTTGTGGTGTTTGTCGCAGACATTGTAAAATATGGCGTTTCTGACAGTTGCTCTGCCTTTGTCTCTTTTCCGTGACGGATGCGCAAAGAACATCAGAAATTGTACACAAGCAAAAAGACTGGACAGTTTGCATTTGTCTTTTGATCTCAACTTTGCCGGCAGATCTGTACTTTTTGAAGTGGTCACCAACATTTTCTCCGTTGAATGTGCTTCAGACGAAGTGTTCACACACAACTGAAGTGATTTTTCACTTGTCCCAGGGAATCCTGCCCTTTTCCTGTTTTTCAGTCAAGTTTTAGTCGTCTGCGAAGGGGCCCTTTTATGTCACACACACACACACACACACACACACACACACACACACACACACACACACACACATGTATCTCTGAGTGTGGAAGCGTAGGTGGGCAAAATAGCCACCTTCCCACTGGGGAGGACTCGGCGTCAGTTGACGCAACTGACGGAAAACCGCGATGGCGGCGTCACGACTACGAGACTCTGGGTCTGAATGGAAAACGCCGCCACAGACCGAAAAATCTTGGCTCAAATATTGGTGTTTTGATTCAAATATTTCAACACTTGAGAAAGTTTCCCCTTTGCTCCATTGCACAGATGTTGTATTTTTGGAGACTTTCCACGGCGAAAGCCAAGCCATAAGGCCAATGAGAACAAAAAAGAAAAGTTAACACCAAACGGTTGCCAGGTTGACTGTAAATAACGTTTTGTGTGAAGATTCGTTGGCATGCTTTGCTGCTGCATTTGTCATGCGATGCCTTGAAAGGCATGAAGAAGTTGGACGAAATAATTTGTCAGTGGTGTACGAGTACTGTAGTAACGGAGCCAATTCTATTGCAAAAGGCTGAGTCAGTCTGGAAGACCATAAAAGGGAGACAGATCACACTCCTTTTGTGGAACCAGCCCAGTACTCAGAGGGAACACGCAAATATCCGATGAGTCAGCGAGAACCCAGCAGAAGTTGAGCCGCAGCGGCAGAACCACGATGCGACGCACAGCGGTGCTGAGTCCAACACCACTGAACTGAGAACGTCATCAGCAGCAGGGTCGACCTGCTTCTCACCGATTTATCCAGCATGTAGGATTCCCTTTCCTTCAGCAATGGGATATTCTTCCACGGATGGACTGAGTTCGGCTTGTTGAGACCTGGTCTGGTTGTGGTCCTTGTTTGAAGCCCAAGCCCAGAGGTGAACACATTTTCCCCGAAGTTCCACCCCAAGGCCTGAAGCTCTTTGTTCCAGGTTCGGTTATGGCTGCCCTTGACAGCACTTTCATTGACCCCTCCACCCTGGATCTGACTGAGGTTCTGTGCGCCATCGTGCGACAAACACCGGACAGACTGACTCGCCAAGTCCGACTCCGCTGGCACTTTGCGGAGACCAAATCGCTGGTGCACACATTATCGTGACTTTTTCTTCTGCTTTGTAGCTGAGAATCAAGAAGTTTCCCGTCTTCAGGAAATTGCCCGTGATTTAGAGGCAGTCTCCTTCCATGTTTCTCCCCATGTCGTGACGTCCTCGGTTTCGACACTCTTCGCTGTCGCCAACTCTACGTATGTTTCTCTGTGTCACGCGACACGATGAGGCCTGATTGCGGTCCTCAGCTTTGGGATCAGCAGTGGGAAGGTTCATGTCAATGGCATGGGACCTACAGGTTCATCCAAAAGAAAAAATGTGTTGTCGGGTGTTGTCTCGGGTTGTTTTCGCGTAGAACACAGGTCAACACTTCCCTGTTTCCTCCGTGCTGCTTTCCCCGTCTGTTTGTTTGTGGAGAGGGCGCACGAGATGTTCAAGAGAGAATCCACTGACGACCCTGTTCCTGGTCCTGGTCCTGGTCCTGGTCCTGGTCCTGGTCCTGGTCCTGGCCCTGGTCCTGGTCCTGGTCCTGGTCCTGGTCCTGGTCCTGGTCCTAGTCCTGGTCCTGGTCCTGGTCCTGGTCCTGGTCCTGGTCCTGGTCCTGGTCCTGGTCCTGGTCCTGGTCAAACAAAATGGGAAATGAACAATCTGCGCCACACACTGCACGGTGGGAGGCAAATTAATGTTCTGCGACTCAGCAGGGCCTGGACGCAAAACTATTTTTCCAGGCACACAGAACCTGGCCCCTGGGGGCCCTGGATCCTCCCCTGGGTTTTGACTCGGTGTTAATTGTGAACGCGTTAACACACAGGGAGTTTGACAGGAGCGATCATCTCGGGTTTCCCTTCCCGTGGGTCGTTAGTTCCAGCAGCGCCGCGGCCGGTGACTCGAGAGGCACGCCAACTCCGCTGATGACTTTCTACTCTCAGGGGCGGAGCCAGAAAGAGGTCATGGGAAGGGGGGGGGGCTCAATCTGCCAACAGCTTCGGCGAATTGCAATCATACCGTATCCACCCGAGTGTAAGACGCACCCTTTTGCCCCAATTTTGAGCACCAAAACTTGGGGTGCATTCTTACATGAGTACGAGGTTACTTTTTTTTCAATGTGATTCCATACCAGAAAATCAAGGTAAAAGATGGGGTGCGTCTTTTCTTGGGTGCAACTTGTACATGGGTGAATACGGTAAACATGGGAACGAATACCTCGGCAAAACATTTGACAGCGGAGGATGGGGGTACGTTGGGGAAGAGGGGTAGGGTGGAACCTGGATCCACCACGCACCAGCCCTGTGGATCCGATCACACAGTGACTGGGAGAACCTCCCGAGGGACAGGAAGCTGCGGTTTGTACGGGACAATGCATTTTTTTGCTCTGAAAAAAGAGAGTTTTTTTTGCACAGGAAGATACTGTGAGGGTTTGCGGAATTCCGCTTGTCGCTCTGACTTGCAGCTGCAGAACCAGTCCGTGAAGCAATAATAATCAGACAAAAAGTAACATGAGCATAGTACGTGTAGAATCTACGTGTTGTTGCTTATCTCTCATCTCGTTTATTTGCATTCTATACTGCTGAGTGTCCATGCACGTTCAGGTGTATGGAGAACTGACGCTTTGGACACCAGAACCCGATTCCTGAACAACGGAGTCTTCATTTACAAGTCCAGTTTAACGAAACGAAGAATATAAACTCTCACGATCAATGGTGAGACCACATATACTTCTTCAGCGGGTTCTTCAAGTCAGAGTTGTTTCCACACGCTAAACGCGCATTTGTCATATTTTCAGTGGAGAATTAGAACGTAGCTCGCAGGCATAAATACCTGCTTAGAAAATTAAACTGATGACTTCCAACAGATTTGCATGACGGCTGGAACAGACTGAAGCTAATGATCTGTTGACTGAGAAGAAGACGACCAGGCATCTTTGGCACACAACCCATTGACAGTGACAACGACATAAAGAATTTACAAGGAGCTGCTTCGTTCAGTTTTACAGGCCTTGACAGAGTCCGAGTGTTTGTTGGATTTGGGACACAGACACGCAAGGCTACAACGCTTGCTCCTCAAAAGAAAGTGGCCAGTGCATTTGTTCCAAGTCTTGACTGTGATCTAAATGACCTGTAACTCAAAGATTTCCACCCTGCAATCTCTGCCGAAGCTTGTTGCTGACCACTCTGGGGACGGATTCACTATCCTGGTATGTCTCAACAAAGGAGGATTCTCCACAAGAAAAGGACTCTAACGCATCAGGCTGTGCGAGTGTTTTCCCTTCAGTATCATCGCCACATGTGTGGTCAAACTCTAGACAACAAAAGTCTCCAAAGGACGCCAACAAGTTCAATGGACGTCCACATTTCCAGCAGCAGAAGGAGCGAGTTTCCCACAATACGCAGTATCACCATAATTGGCGCACAATCCACACTCGACCCGAGTGCAAATATTTTCGAGGCCCAATTTGCCAAGAAGTGTATTGAGAGCGCCTTGCCCGACCGTCGTCGCGGAGAGGAGGCAATGAGGGGCAGAATTACCCGCTACACGAAGGGTTCGTCGCTCCGGGCAACTTCCAACCCCGTCTTGTGTCGGTGGTTCGGTAGTGGGGGATCCACACTTTGAGGGTGATGTGGGGGATTTTGGTGCCGTTCTTTTTATTTGCTCGACTGACTTGGAGTGATCGCGTTGACATTGGCTTCAATGGGAAATGGAGTGAACCAATCACTCCAGAGCGAATAAAAGAACGAGGCCTCATGTTGCACTTCAAATCTTCGCAATTTCTCCAGATATTGATGTCCCAGAGGCAATGAAACTCGGCATCGAGAAGTGAGGCGTTGTGATTTTGTCTGGTGTCTTCATTCCCGCTCACAAAATTGACTAAGCAGGAAGAAAACAATACTACAAGGAAACTCAGCGCACGCACTTTTCTGTCCGCAAGTACAATCACCTTGCCCAGTGTCCCCCCCACCAGCCCAGTGCCCAGAACAGAACCACTCTCCCATTCAGCCTGCACAAGTCAGCTTTGCCCCAGGCTGGGCAGGTGTAAGTACTGTAGTGGGCACCAGTCGGGGCGCAATTTTCATTATCTCCCTATTTTCTCTCATTTCATCGCAATTCTTCTATTCTCGCACTCGTTCGGCCTCCGAAACGCACTCTGAGAAAAGTGGAGTCGAGATCTCGTGGTTGAAATTGTGATTCTGCTAATCACCATGAGAAACGGGAAACAAGGTCCGATCTGAGCAGTTCACCTTTGTAATGGTGGAAAAAAACAATATCTTTGCCAAGAACAAAAGGGAAGGCGTGCAATTTTCCGATCGCGATGGTCAGACAGGCCAGACAGACAAAAGTTCCAATACCTGCACAACGTCTCACGGACTGACTCCACAACCATGTGCCTGTTTTTCCACTGCAATTTTTAGCAGTGTCCCTTTCCCATTTCTCCCTCTTCAGAAGCCAGAGTGGGGCAATATGGACTCTCTGCGGGGTGCGGGGGGAGGCTTTGTCCCCCTCGCCCCAGTGGAGCGCCCCGCGAGCCTCCGATACCTCTTAGAACCGCTCATCTCCTCTCCCCGACTCCACTCATTACCTTTTGTACAGTGTTTTCTTGCCCCGAGGATCTACGCGCAGAAACACCCCGCCGACGCTGTGAAACATGAGCCGGGGCCGAGACGCTGGGGTCACGTGGCTACGGCTCCTAAAGAACCCATGCACCGTCAAAAGTGACGATTCTGTGGTGGTGCACGTGTCCGTTTTTGAGAAGGTGCCGTTGTTGTTGGGAGCGGATAATTTCTATTTGTTCAACACTGATGACAGTCACTGACTGGTCCTGCTCCGACACTTGTCAAAACTTAACACATAAACGTTGAAATGCTTGAAGTTGATTCGACTACGCCTTGAACGTCACAAACAAAACTGTGTTTTCCCAAAAGAAACCTCCGTTTTGCTTTTGCTTTGTGACGTCACAACCAAACATTTATTTTTCTCAAAGAAATCACTTTGCTTTGCACTTTCAGAACTTTTGTATTTGATTGGAGTGACAGCTGTGAAACTGAATTGACCGAAACATTTTAGCCATGGCCACTGTCCACACTGGAATTCTCAGGCCGTTCTCCCAGTCCGCGTGCTTTACTGTCGAGTCTGGTGTCTTTTGATGTATTTGTGGAGAGCACTCCGAGTACCACAGGCCCCGCTATCTGATGGACCTCACACCACGGCTCCAACCTCTTATCAGATCAGCCCAACCAACCACGTCATTACCTACCCGTTACAACACAATTCCAGCCCTTTGCTTTCCTTTCCTCATCGCTTATCTGATCACCGCATTGAACTCTGACAGTCGCAACACATTTTTACCCTTTTCTTCTTTTCCGCTGAGTGATGACTGATAAGTTTTGATTGGTTGTGGCCCATAACGAGTGTGAGGGTGTAATGGTGTTATTTCAGTCCCTTTACAGGAGTTGATACTATCTCGGAGAGCAGACATTATGACTCTGTCATGCAATGGACGCTCGTGGGTACGATTTGTGAGTTTTGTGGGGGTTGTATCCACGCAAGTCCTACTGACCGCCACATAACACCAATAACCTACTCTCCTGCCGTTTCACGGCCAAGGCACAAACACTTGGTGATTTTGCCAAATATGGATCGGCCCTTCCCCAAATTTGGTTCAGCACCAGGTTCCCGACACAGTCCTTTCTTGACCAGGGCCTCGTCCACGGGTGGTGATCTGTTGGGATGAACCAGAGTGATTGAATCTTCAATTGCACAGCATGACAAATTCAGTCTCGGGGGGATTCAAGACACATGCGCTGATGACAAGAGGAGCAACCACGATGCTAGTGTTTAAAAAGTGGTCCTTCCAGCCCATGTGCGTGCAAAGGTGAAAATGTGAAGCCAGTTGTGATAATTCAAGTTTCTTTCAGTTGCAGTCACAGGGTGAAATATCGCCCGTGAATTGCATAACCAATGAATTCTTGAGACCAGTAGCGCAGTTTGAAATTGGCTTTCACTCCAGTCATGCAATGGTTGTCGTCCCCATTCACGGCGCAAATGTGAATTCACTGAAGGCAGATTGAATTTCAAACTACAATTTCGTAATTGCTTCTCCCCTTCATTTGTGAGAGAACAGTGAGAGAATTGGCATTTGTGAAGGTTGGGGGTGAGGAGGACGGGAAAGGGTGCCTGAATAAAAAGTGGACCTCAATGAGGCAAGAATGTCAAAACTTCGTTGACAGCCGCAGGAAGGGAAGCAGGAAAACAAACTCTATTCAAACGAGAGATGACACTTCGCTGGGGTGGGGGCAGGGGGAAAGTTTTTTTTGACGGGCCGGGTTGCTTTGGTCTTGGATCAGTTAGACTGCCGCCTTCATCATGCAGATTTTGTCGGGGTCCTGACAAAACAGACGCCCTTCACTGAAGCACGTTTCATCGTCGTCCCTTTCAGTGCTGCGAACGTGCACACAGCCCAGACTTGATAGCAGCATTGCTGTTTCGGGATCGTCAAAGTTCTGGCACAACATGGATGCAAACAAGGGAGATGAGGGAATCAAAATAGAAAAAAAATCCACGCCAATGAATTTTGCTGACTCAAAGCACATTTTCACCGTGTGATATCAACGTCACACACAGAAGTACAAAATGACACAAGTTTCCTGTTTGAGACAAAGTAAATGGCTTGTGTAACGTACATGATTTTGTCAATGGGAGCAGACGGAGATATGGCTGATCATCCTGTTGTCGGCTCCCCAGGTCGAGGTCGCTTCCTGTGGCAGGGTTGCTGGGCCCTTGGCCTTCGTGAGAAAATGTGAATTTCTCTTTCCCTTCCAATGTTTCTGTTTGTTAATTTTGTGAAAATCAAAGGATGTTGAAGAGAAAGCAAGATTTATCTCATGATTTCTTTTGACACGCGTGTTTGACGATAGAAACGGATTTGTACTTGATATTGGATTGCCAAGTTCGTGTTTGGGCTGAAACAAGGGTGATAGAACTCAGAGCCCCATTGTCCCTTGCAGAAAAATGTTCTACCAACTAATTTTGTACCAATCAGGCACACAATTTTTCTGTGCTAAATTTCTCAAAGTTGTCATAAGAGTCTCTGAGGGGTCGGGCACTTTGACCACAATCCTTGGACCCCAACTTCGTTGCGATACCCAAGCTTGGCTCGCACATCTGTTGAACCCACGTTGATTGGGCAATTTTTGAATGTTCATTTCAACGCTTTTTCTCTCAATCAGCGACTCGTTATTTTCTAATTGATGTCGGCTGCTCATTAAGTTCGCCATCTTGCTTCAATCTGGAGCCAGCTGCCAATCAAGACGAGCAGAAGGTCCGAACCGTCGACCCCGAGAACTCATCACCTGATGGCGGGTGGTTAGACTCAGACACATCGCGGTCGTTAAGAAGTGTTGTGACATGGAGAGGGTTTCTCCAGAAAGTCAGGGGTGGACGCAGGGTTTGATTAAGAGGGGGACGCAATCGCACATGACTATACAGAACAAAATATGGAATTCTTCAATGCTTGGGAGTGTCAGGCAGGGTCCGTTTTGTCTCGGCTCCGGCGGTCTGTGTCTGTTCTGGGGATTCCTGAGACAAAGGGCCACCAGGTCTGTGCATTCGGCGAGAGGGTCCAGGTTTGTCTTTCTCTTCCAAGATTCCGACACAAACGCTTCGAAGAAACTGTCACTTAATCCACTAATCTCCATGTCAGAGATTATTTTCTTGATTGGTTCAATAGCGAAGAAACAATGGCATTGTTCTGGACCAGCAGGCCCTTAGAGAATAATTGGACACAAGTCCGCAGTGCGATCCGTCAGGTGCGCCAATTAATACAAACACCTTGACGAACTGTGCGTGTTAAGCGCTGAGAAAGAACAAAATTGCTGCGAGAATACGGAGTCGGTGTGGGGATTGAAAATTTGCTTGTTCGGTGAAAAACTGGAAGAAATTTATCTTTGTCCAGGACAAACGCAATTTACAAGGATTTGGAAAACACTTTCAAAAGCTGCTTCACTTAAAATCCACCTTGACATGTTTCTCTTCCACCTTCTCAAAAACGAGCAACCTTCCCAGCCGTCGAAAAATGATTCTGCATTTTGTCCACCTCAAAACAAGTGTTCTTGGTTCCAGGTAACACAAGTATAAGCACAAATTTGATTCAATTTTTCATTTTTCCCATCAAAATAACACCATCTTGAAATCTTAGTGCTCTTGGCAACCATCTGTTGACCTGACGACCGTTCCCGAAACACGAACTCAATCCGAGGAGAGGAGCACCAGAATTGGCTGATCGCGTTGCATCTTGCTGACGTCCCAACATCGTGTGTGAAGCTTCTATTGGCCGCACAGTTCGGGGTCCCCGACCTCAGGTGGAGATCGACGGCTCAGATTACTCCGTATTAAAAGCCACACACATTACATTTGGGGTGCATCTTGCTGCCGCCGTTGAGACGCATTGGAGCAGGAGTTGTGAAGCGTTGTCTGCGAGAGCAGATGAGGAGAGAAACTTGGTTTCGTTCCCTGGCGACCCTTGTTGCTCCCTTGTGGTGGCAGTTGATAAGCAAGAGATACTTTTTGGGAGCAAAGCGAAAAAGGTCCCCTGAGGTCCAAAGTGTTGGGAGACACACACGCTTGTTCTCAAAGGAAGACGCGCTGGTGTTCGATTATACGCGTGCGGCTGGCCGGCGGCCAAGTGCGCCACGTCGCCCATGGGCTGTAGACGGGCGAAGTGGGCGGAGTCAGCCCTTCGAGCTCACTGCACGGGTCAGTTTCTGCAGCGTGGATGTGATAACCGCTCTCAGACTTTGGGCTATTCGATTGTACCGCAAACAACCGCAAATTTGCGGTTGGTGTGGGTTGGTGTGCAAGCCATGGAACAGCTCCATCTGAAACAGACTGCAAATTTCCACTGCAAACAGTGGAGGCTCACTTTTGATGGTTCAGTCAGTTTCGGGTGGGTGCAAACTTGACTCGAAATTTGCAGTGCAATCGAATACACCCTTTGTTGCGCACCCACTCTGGGCTCAACCACTAATACCTCTCGCCACACAGTCGTTTGAATTTCTCCTCTGACATAAGCTTTGCGCTGTTAAAGGGGGAGGGTTGGCTTGCCCCTGGAACCCTGTGTTTGGGAGCAGGTACAACATTCCAGATGGGACCAAAGCAGAAATTTTGTCAAAACTTCTGTCAAAACAGTGACTTTTGTCCAAACACGCCAACAACTTCTGCACAAAGACCAAAGTGGAATTCTGCTGTTTTGTTTTTTTTTATAGCCTGTGTCCCTCGCACCCAGCCGATTTCACTTGCCGAAGGTCTGATCAAGAATTCCATTTGCACATGACACAGCTTCAGACTCAGACATGGGACGAACACACATGAACACGTTTTTTTCAGTTTCATGGTCCTGTTGTCCAGGAAGTATCTGGAGACTGCGCCCTGTGGCGAGCAGATGGAGGTGAAGCACGCACACACACACACACACACACACACACACACACACACAGACTCCCTGCCCTGTAGAGGGCGGAAAGGAACGAAGAGACACAAGCACAAGTGTCGCTCGATGGTTCCACATGGTCATGGTCTCAGTTGGGGAGCAAGATTTGCTTGTCTACCACGATGGTGTTGAGGTCAGTGGTCCACTCCTCATTTTGAGTAAGACCAGATCCCGTGGCACAGGAAGGGTAGTGATTGGGAGAGAATACAATGACATTGACGACGATTACAGCACAATGAAACTGGGATGAGCTCGCCTTCTGGAACAAACAGCTGTTGCCCTCAGAAATCACTGCTTTGGCCCAAGTGAATTGAAACTGTCTCTCTGCAGCATGGAATAAATATTTGTGGTCTTTGGTGATCTTCTAAGTTCAGAAAGTCTTGCAAGCTCCAGACATCCCATGGAGACACAACCTCAAATGGAAGTTGCAAAGATCGAGGTGTCACAATTTTTGTTCATAACTTTCCTCATGCAACGCCAAACACGTGCAAAACCGAAGAAACGAACCACAGCTTGACGTGCCCCTTGTGCCCCTTGCACACGAACCCCTTTTGTGAAGTTTTGGCGTTCTCCTGTCCAAACACAACAGTTCGTTTGCCAAAACTGGTGATTCACCAAAATCTGTGGCGCTGCAAAGATCGAAATCTTCTTCCACCAAAGGTCAGAAGAGACTCAGAGCCAAAAGTCATAGAGATGAAACTGAGATAAGGATTTATCTCTTCTGCGCATCTCCGCCGAAACCGTTCTGTGTCAAAGCGTTTGGCAGAGTTTAAAAGTCAACGCTTTGGATTCAGCGACGGAGGACACGCAAACTTGTCCTCACACATTCCACAGGCGTTGCGTCATGTTGGCAACTGCTCAAGGAAAAATATTTCTGGATCTGAACCCATCTTCGTGTTGAGGAACGAAGTTCGTAAAGCTAAGTTTTCTTCCTTCGTGTTTGGCTGCGGATCTTTCCTCACCACGCTCTGAACCGAAAATTCACACGAAACGCCAGGGACTTTCCTGATTTGAGGAATCAGCGAGGAATGTTGTGGGGCAAGAGTCGCTCGACCTGGAGATTTGAGCGATTTCACACCGAACGTGTGTGTGATTCGTTGCGTGCGCAGTAAGTCCATGATCGCTGTGCCACAGGTGACGACACAAAACCCACTGCGGTGGAGTAAATCACGCATTACGGTTTGTGCTGAATCCTCGGTCGGTCAGGGATTTCACGGTCAGTGGATGGTCAAGTCCCTCAGAAGTTGTCCTCGTGGACCTCTTCACATTCCTCGTCTCTTTCTGTTCCAGTGAACAATTTCTGTTCCTCTGTCGACGACACCGAACGTCGGGGTTTTGATGTGTGAGTGCATGCGGAGGGAATTGAATGTTCAGTGTGTGTGTGTGTGTGTGTGTGTGTGTGTGTGTGTGTGTGTGTGTGTGTGTGCGGGTGTGTATGTACAGATGCATGTGTGTGTATGTTTGTGTGTACGTGTGTATGGATGTGTGTATGTTTGTGTGTGTGTGTGCATGTGTGTGGTGTGCGCGTGTGGATGTGTGTGTGCGAGTGATGGTGTTACGGACGCGACCGTGGATCCGCCTGAGTTCAAACACCGCACGACGGAGTCATTCATCACGGCCCGAGAAGAAAAGACAACAGAGCGAGGCGAGCGCACTGAGGAGAAACGGATCAATGTTCGATCCCGTATCGATAGACGATCCATCTCCTCGGAGCCTGACACTGACACGATCTGCTGATAGAGCCGAGTGCCCAAGATCTATTGGGATTAGGATTTGTATCGTACAAACCGTAGGATTTACCTGGGATTGAAATTGATTTGGATGAGCTGTGATTTGTTGCAGTGAGGGGCAGTGAGAGTTGTGTGTGGTGGATTTCGAGGAAAGCGTTTTGAAGTTTTGTGTGGTGGAAGGACTTCTAGACTGTTGGATTTGGTGAGGTGTGTTTCACACTGGATGCGTCATGCCGTGACCTTCCTTTTGCGTGGCGTCTCCGGGCAAGCTGACGCAGCGCTCGTTGACTTGTTCTGAGACGTGACGTGACGTGACGTGACGGGCATCTGACGCATCCAGTGTGAAACAGGCCTGATCGGGGGTGTCTGAGCTCCAGGAAAAATCTTCATTCCAAAGAAACCTCGACATGCGTTAATATTGAAGACTTATCAACTCAGAAGATCCTTGCAAATGATCTCTTCGTGAAGACTGGAAAGTGAAGGTTTGCTTGTGGATTTGCACCTGACTAAATTGGACAATTCCGAGGTTCTCGTTCCCTCGCACTGACACATCCTGCAGCCATACACAGAGAGGGAAAAATCCAGGGCAGGAGGACCCGTCGAATTGAAGTGATTGGGAAAAGCATTGATCCAATTCACAGGCGATCGATCCCGTTTGAAGACACAACACTCGAAGCAATTGTCAATCAAATTCAACCGTTTCCCGTCTGGTTCTGAAGTTGCCAAGGCGATTCTCCGTTGCCTGGATGTGTTGTGAGGGACGGCGGCGCAAACATGGAGAACATGACAATAGAACTGGGGCAACCGTCCCCCAACACCTACTTCGGAGACTGGATTCTGAACAGGAGCTACCCAGGTGAGTGTTCTGTGTAGGGGTGGATCTGGGGAGGTAGCGATGGGGTGTGTGTGTGCGTTTTTGAACAGAGACGGTACTGCGGGGGGGGGGAACGATGGAGTGAAGGCTGCGGTTCTGTGTGTGGGTGGATTTGTGGAGAGAGTGGTGGGGGATCTGGGCGACCGTATGCGTTTCTGTGCACAGTGTTGTATATATGAGTGAAGCCCCAGTAGTGATGTTGTAGTATAGTTTATTGTAGAGTATGAGTTGGAGCTCAGTGGTTTAGGCTACCTTCCTCTATGGTGTCAC
>JAAUXT010028422.1_pt1 | contig 39955 bp, 46 predicted proteins | sample 7278171 | NCBI WGS metagenome assembly JAAUXT01 (sample SAMN14350112, study PRJNA611818) | marine sediment metagenome | isolation source: surface marine sediment (1.8m) | place: French Polynesia: Moorea | collected 2018-08
AACCAGCAAAATAGCACAAAATTGATATTAAGCGTCTATTCCCTGTCTAATGTATGTAATAATTTAATATAAAAATATTCAGAATATAATTAATTGGCTGAGGCCAGCCCATCCTGGTGGGGGAGGAGTGTGGTGTGACACACCAGCTGTGAATTTGAACCACCGCAGTACAGGTGGCAGCACTGTTCATTCAATAAATATAGAGATTCGTGCCACCGTGGCCAGTCTCATCTGAGATACCCAACTGATCGTTTGTGATATCACTACACTCAACGCGCGGCACAATGCCAGGGACATTCTCGTTGGTTTGAGGTGCAACCCATGTAAGACGCGTGATGTTCCCAACGTCCAGACCATGTTTGATCGCACTGTTCGCAGGAATGAGGGTGTTCGATCTGAGATAAGTCGCAACAACAGCTGGTGAAACGAAGAATAACTTTCCACACTTCCCGACCAGGAGTCGCCTGGCGATCATCCCGCAGGACCCGTTCCTCTTCAGCGGCACTGTGCGTGAGAATCTGGACCCGGAGGGGGGCCGTCTCGACGTCGCGCTGTGGCAGGTGCTGCAGCGCTGCCACCTGACGCGCCCCGTGGAGGAGCTGGGCGGCCTCGACGCACACGTGTCCGAGAGGGGGAGGCACTTTTCTGTGGGGCAACGTCAGCTTATGTGCCTCGCGCGGGCACTTCTGACCAGAGCCAGGGTACGCATGAAAAGCAACGGCCCTTCGCAAGAAAAACAGAGCTTCAAAGAAGTAAACAGATCTCGTAAACCACATGAATACGTTCGCACAGGCTCGTTTATTCGGACGTGTCGTGACCTCAGACTTGCGCTTGCTTCACACGAATTGGAACCTTTGTTGATTGACATTTTGCAGGTGTTGTGCCTGGATGAGGCGACCGCGAGCGTGGACCGCGAGACAGACGCACTGATCCAGGCGACACTGCGCGAGCAGTTCGAGAGCACGACAGTGCTGACGGTGGCGCATCGCGTCGACACAGTGCTCGACTCGGACCGGGTCCTCGTCATGCACGCCGGAGAAGTCGCTGAGTTCGCGCCACCGCAACAGCTGCTCAAAAATCCGCACTCCAAGTTCTATGGGCTCGTGCACGGCAAACATGCGGACTCGCAGGACGATGCTTTCATGTGAATCAAGACTGCGAAGTTTTTTTGTTGATAATTCAGGACCTGCTGTTGAACAGGCCGTTTTTTCACTTGATCAGCACCAGATTTGACACGTACAGTTGCAAAGGATCAGCACAGATCAGGAAATTCCCGAACTGTGGTTGGGTCTCATGTATTCGTTTCTGTCATTGAACTTTGAAATTCTGAGCTTGTGAATTCTTGGCAAAGTGGAATTTGTGCCTTTGAACACACACGTCGCTTGCTCATCGCCTCAAGAAAGTGAGGGGACGGACTCCCATCGCAACTTTGCCCTGAGAAATATTCCAGTGTGTTGGAGCCTTATGTCAGGGTTATTGAACGCTAACGAAACAAATACACAATTTTAATGCACAAAGGCCACAACCTTTAATGCACGAGGTACGAGTGCATTTGGGAGTGCTTGAGTGCATTTTATTGTGTATTTGTTGAGTTGAGTTTCAATAACCCACATATAATCAGGATTTGTTCTGAAGACTACAAAATCTATTGTTTCTTTCCTTCATTTTGTTCATGCCTGATTGATTTTTGGTTTTGTCTTGTTGATACCTTATTAACTTTTGTCAGTCTTCAATAAGCATTCATTACAAAATAGTAATGGGTCTCGAGAACAATGGCTGTGGCGTTCAAGAACAAATCCTTGTGTTATATTTTGGCGCATTTGTGCAAGTTGATTCAGCATAAACAACAAACCTGTTTTTGTGTTCGTTTCGTTCAAATTGTTTATTCGACAAAAGTCCACTGAACAAGAACACTCTGCAGTGCTGACACACGCCAACTTTCTCATCCGTGCCACTTTCTAAACTGGCCATGTTGGATCTATGAAAGACAGAGGTACAACTCCCAAAGGAGTTTGCCAAGTTAGCACCGCGGGAACGAATCCAATCACGCCAAAGAGAAGCCTGTTCTCAAAATGCTGATCAACTGATGCCCATGACGAGGCTTCAATGTCTTTCACCAAGAAATACCTCTTTGTGTGGAAACTCATCTCAAGGCACAAGGTAGATCTATGCAGGGCAGGATTTAAGATACTTTTTTTCTGAAAATTTCTCTTCTCTTGGCAAGTCGAAGGTTTGGAAGTTTTTTTGGACGAAATATTCCTTTGAACCGAACAATCTCCATCGGGAACAGGGTTGGGTGTGATCTATTTCGACCGACCCAGTTCAGCAAACCGATCTGTCCACTAATCATTGCGTGTCCTCAAATTTTAAGGGCGACAGGTGGAGTGGTGGTCCAGAAGCCCCCACCCCGGGGTGTTGGATTGGTCCAGGTGGGTGGGACTCAAAAGTGACAGGTAAAACGGTCCATAAGAAGGCTAATTTGGGCACCACAAAGAACACTTGCACATCACCTCTCCGTTTCCTATGTGGGTGCCGCAGAATGCGTCTTTTCAATCACAGAGGTAGCATGACAAATCGGCCAGCTAACGAAGTCAGCGAATCCAGTGTGGATTGCAACATACCGGAAACGACAACAACAGGTTTCATTCAGCCAAAGTTTGACTTTTCTTTTCAAAAGAACAGCCTTTTTTGGTGTGATTTGTGGTGTCCACAGTGGATTTATCTCTGACCAGTTGTGTTTTTTTGGGGTGTTCGGGATTTCAACGTGTGACCGGAGTCGGGTCCCTGTTCTGTGGCAGGTCTCTGGGCATTCCTGCGCTTGTGGCCAGCCGCGCGGAGAGTTTGGTTGATCAGCACAAGAACAGTCACAGCAAGACACGCTTCGGAAATCTGGCCCTCATGAAAAAGTATTCGCTGCCTGGTGTCCAAAAAGCAAACATTTTGCGGAGGGGGACAATCTCCTGGGTAGCCTGACAAGAAACTAAGAAACCTACCAGATTTTGGACAGGAGGTGAGGGCTGGGGGTGCTCACATCTTCTGAAAAAGCACCAATGCAACACACTCGCCGACGCGTTGGCAAATTGCCGCGTGAAAAACTCAACTTCACCCAACTCAGTCCCACCACTTCAGCGAATCAACAGTTGAGAATCTGAACAAAACCCCCACGCTCCTTGGAAATGCAATCTGGAATGAATCGTTTCAGTTTTGAACAAAAAAGTTTCACAAATGGCTGAAAACTGAAGGCATAAAGCGGCAGTTCCTGTGCCTTCGCTTCTCTTCGGATTTCAAGTGAGCTTTGCGTGGTCGAAGTGGTTGAACACGTGCTGGATGGTTTCCTGAAAACAACCAGAACAACACTCAGTTGGACAAAAAAAGACACGACCAACCACTTTCAACGTTACACTTTTGGTGAACAAAGCAGCAACTGCACCTGTTTGTTTTCCTGGACCTGAAGGTATTTGTCGCAGTCAGCCCAGCCGCACTTTATGACAGCTTCGCTGGAGACAATGTGGGCTCGGACAACGTGATCTTCCACGTGGTCCCTCAAACCGAACGTCCGGGCGCACCGTCCGAACTGAAAATCAGAAGATCGAAATGAAGCGAGTTGTGTGGAAGTAGTTTGGCGGTCCTTTTCTTTCGTGCGGATGAAATCGGACTGAAACAAAACCACTGAAAATCCACCTCACCCTGCAGGTCCACTTCTTGCCGCTCATCACAGGGCGAATACTTTCAATTTCTCCTCCTTTTGAGCCCGTGAGCAGCTGCAACAACAAACCAAAGTGGCTGTGTTTTTTCTTTGATCAACTTGTTTGGACAGAGAAAACAAAAAACATTCGCAAGCGAGTCTCACCGTGTCTCCGTGAACCAGCAGGCTGTGAATGGGTCCTTTCCCGGCCCCGTAGTACACCCGATCCTTCTGTAAAGTCTTCACAAAACAGGAGAAATGTTCAGTACAACACCTTCATCAACATGACTTTCTGTCATCTCTGCTGTTCGTGATACGAACTCGAAACAAACCTGGGAATAATAGCAGTGAACAAGACCACCGTTTCCACCAGAGAAAATGAAGCTGTTCTGAACTTTGAGAACTCTAACCGGGTGGCTTTGAACGATTGTGTCAACGTAGTCACCGGTCTGCAAAGAAAGGGGGGTTGTCATGATCAAAACTGAAAGCAAATGTGACAACACGAAAGTATATGAATCTCGATGAATACGAGGCTTATTCCACTTCTGGCGCTCGCCACATGCACATATCAGGATGAATCGATGGTTGCATAAGGTGTTTAACCCTATTTGTTTCAGTACAAAGAAGTTCAAATTGGCATGATAAATCAACATGTAGCGAGCGCCAGAAGTGGAATAAGCCTCGTATTCATTGCGCGGCAAAGGAAACTCACGTTCAAGTTGTGCACTTTGACAGTTTTGTCAGTAGAGGCACTGTAAAGCAAGTGGTGCACAACCTGCAACGAACACAGTTTGGTCATAAAGTACGTGAGATCAGCTACAGTCGACACTGGGTTGGTCAACAAAAGGAATGAAAAGATGATTTCGGCGGATTCCATGAGCTGCCAAAATCTGACCAGAAATCTGGATGAATGTTCACTCAAGCACAAGCATTTCTGAAAAAGTGGCGATCACCTGCACATCCAGAGTGGTCTCGGTGTGAGCCCTGATGGACCTGATGAGCAAGCCGTTGTGCATGTCGCGGACAGAAATAGTGCCTTCCACCGACCCAGTGATCAGCAGATCTCGACCCCCTTCTCTGCCTGTCGCCATACACCGCACACCCTGCTGGCCTCCAGAGATCATCTCCTCCATTCTCATGGTCTGAAATGATAGTTTTGTCACTGGTCAAGTCAGATCCACCCCTCAGTACTCCAAGAGGCAAGTCAAGTTTCCAAGACACCGAAACTCAAGAACTGTGTTCGAAGAAAATCGATGTCCTGTTCTTACATCAAGGTGCACTTTCACAATGCCACCGTCTCCAGTTCCTACGAACAGCTTCTGTGCACTTTCGCACATACTCATCACTCTTGAATCGATGTTCAGAGTATGCAATAATGCGGCAGTCTGAAAAACGTGAAAAATATGTTTCATTGAGCAGTATCGGGCGCACCAAGGTTCACACCCGCCACACACGCGCAGCATGCAATTTACACAGAAGTATGCCGATTTTGTGCCGCAAATGTGTTAACGAATTTCTCGGATAGCACCCGTGCGAAACTTTGGCGGCTTTTGGCCCAGTGCTCACCTCTGTGTTGCGCACAACGACAGTTCCGTCAAAAGAGCCTGTTATGAGCACGGGCGAAGAATTCTGGATTCGAGTGACGAGCAGGCACTGAACACCTTTCTTGTGCTGAGTGTATACAGCCTCACACCTGCAGGTCTACAACCAGATAGTTAGCTGATTTGAGGCGCACAATTTGAAGCTGCATGATAAAGTTTCGTCAAATCTTTCTGGTGGAATTCATTGACACATGAAACATCAAGAAAATATAAGGAAGATGTCGAAGAGTGTCACATTTCAATGATTTGCGAAACACACACCTCAAGATCGAATTTTCTCGAGGTGCGGTCCTCCGACCCTGTGTACAATTTTCCATCGGCGACTTGCATGCAGTGAATTACGGACGTGTGACCCTCGTAACGTTTCACTTGTGGCTCGGTCTGAGTGACCTGGGACACGCCTTCACTGGACCCGTCGCGTGCGAAGCTCGCTTTCTGCGCAGACCTTCTCAGCTCCAAGAGCTTGTTCGGCTTGATTCTCAACCTACATCAAACAGTTCACCGCCTCACTTTCACAGTCCACACGATCAAAATTGTGATCAAAAAGCTCATTCGGGAGCTCACAAGTCTGAATTTGTGTTTGTTAGGATGAACAACGAACTGACGTGTCTGCACAATCCATCTGTTCCTGGTGGTGAGCTCTGCCTGAAGTTGCACACGACACGCTCACGCTGGACGGTGATCTCGTGTGCTCAAATGACTTGTCGTCTTCGTGCCCACTGAAGTCGAAGTCGGAGTCCGACAGGAGGACCATGCTCTGCAAGAAAAGAGCAATAACACACACCGCACCTCCGGCGAGTGCAAAAACAACAAGCTTTTGATTGCAACCGTGCTTGAATCATTTCACTACCGCTGAGAATACGACGCATTGGTGCGCACGTCGCATTTCACTGCGACACCGTCGGTAGCTTGGTCACCCTTGGTACTCCACACCACGCGACCAATTTTCATATGTGTGTGTGTGTGTGTGTGTGTGTGTGTGTGTGTGTGTGTGTGTGTGTGTGTGTGTGTTGAAGGAAGAACAGAGCGCGCGTCCTCTGTCAAAAATATAAAATTATCTCAGTCAATCCACAAATGAGAATAACAATCCACATATACTCACTTTCAGGTCCATTGGTTTCGCTTTTTTTGACCTTCTGCGCTGGAACACTGGCGAAGGAGAGTTCTCAGTTTTAATAATCAGTTCTCCGTCGTAAACATCTTCCTGCACGTACACAGGTAAGCCTTGCTCCGCCAAGACACGCAGAGTCTTGTCAAAATCAGAGTCCCAAGTGTCACAAGGTTTCAACGCAACCAAACAGTTTGTCAACTTTGGGTCTCTGCGAAGGAACTTCCTGATCTTCTTCGTCCAAGGTTTCTTGTGTTCTTTCCATTTTTGTGTCTTTTTCTCCCTTGTCCCTCCTCCATTCTCAGTCAAACTGCCTTGCTCTTTGGCAGTTGTTTTTCTACCTGATTTCTGCTCACCCAGCACAGCAGAAGTTTCAGACAAATCATTTTCGCCTTTGTCGCTTCCGCGCATCTTTCCTCCATTCGTCTTTTTCACTTGTTTGATCTTTCCGGAACAAGTTTCCACACTCTCAATTTCTGCACAACTTCCCTTCGCTTTCCCTGCGATGTCTTGTTCACAAACACTTTCAAGTTTGACTTTCACACTGTCAGTTCCTGCAGCAAGACTGTTGGATGCTGCAATGTCCTGCTCACTGAGGAACAAAATCGATGCTTCCTGGGCAGTTGGACTCTCACATACGTTTCCTGGATGAACCAAATTGGCCAACTGTAGGAAATGCCCGGGATCCACAGACCCGACATACTCGGCCGTGAACCCGGCTCCACCATCACCCGAGAGGTCCGCACTGCTCTGGCTCAGAGCCCTTGATCTCGCGACCAGATCCCCTAAATGCTGCTGCGCATCCACCCGACCTTCGCCGGAATCTCTCGAAGTCTCCGTTTGCCCTCCTGTCCAACGTGGTTGAACTTCGTCAAGGACTCGGTCGGGACTGATGGCCGTCGTCGTGTCTGGCTCACGGACGGTGACGTTGGCGCGAGGGCACTCGAACTCAGGTTCAATCGTGATCGGCGCCACTTTTCTTCCCGCAGCCTGTGTGGTGGTGTGGTCGCCAGCAGACATCGCACCTGGTCAGCGGAGATATTCACCAGATTACTCAGACGCAACGGAATCACCAGAGCCCACTGCACAAGGGTTTTTTTTTCGCAACAGTTACACAAGCACTATTTCAATTGCAACAAAACAACATACCTCGCAAAATGTTCATCCTTTCACTTCGAAGCTCAGCTTCCCGATTGCACAACTGCACATTGAAAACTGGTACGGTCAGCAAACACAACATTTCACCAAGAAAGAAAACGTTTTCTGTGCATTCTGATGATGATGATGTTGTTACCTGATCTCTGAGCACCATCTTGGCTTGTAACTCGTTCTGCGTTCTGATGAGCACCATCTCCAAATGACGGATTTCCTTGTCAATTTGCTGGAGGCTGTTTCGAAGTTCGTCCTCCTGGAGCGAGATTTGCAGCAGCGTCTGCGCCGTCCCGCCAGAAATGGACGACACCTGAGTTTCTCCCACTTTCTGATCATCCGCTTCTTTCACGTTCGACAGGTTCTCGTCGTGAAGTCTAACTTCTGCCAGAAACAAGCAGAAATTATTTCACATTTTTCCATGAATCTCGAGGAATGCCTGTGCTTTCAGTTTAAATTCGAGACACACCCATACCTGGGCCCTCTCCAAGCCTCGGTCTTTTGGACTGACCGTCTCCTTGAAATGTACTGACGTCCACAGATTCACTTCTTTCCTGCAAGAGAACATTCGGCACATTTGAGAGACTCGTACCAATTGCCACTGCAAAAACGAACAACCCAACCCAGCTCACGAAACAACAGTGAACCCGTTTGCTCTGTTGCCTTTGCAAGTTTGAAATCATCACGTCATTTGCAAAACTTCCTCACATGGATCTGGGTCTTCTTTACGGACTGGAATAGTTCCGTTGTGGTGCGAGTTCGATTTCATCATCTGAACACAACACACCAACTTACTGGTCGTGTCGCAATGCTGGGTGACAAACCACGTTTCGTGCACCGAGTCTGGTCTGCCAGGTTGTTCTCGTGGTGATGTGGTGATTGACTGTGAAGAACGCATGGAACTTCACTGAACTGATGAGGAATGAATCCACTGCCAGTTAGAGATGGAGAAGTGCCTGCGTTGGACTGTTCTGAAGGGAAGAGGCCGACAGTTGACACCGGCGGCTCGGAAGGAGAGTGCTGTTCATCACCGAGAGTCAAGACCCTCTCCAGGTCATCGTTGCTGTCTCCGCACATCACGTCATCAGACACAGGTCTGATTTCCATGACTTCAGTATCCGTCTCAGATGTCTCCACTTCTCTCTCCAGAAGCTGCGCAATTTCCATCTGAATGTCTTCAGGCAAATCGGAAATGGACAACGGCGCGTCCGGATCACACGGTTGGTCTGAACCTTGGGCCAACTTCGGACGTGACGCTTGTTTGCTCTTACTGTATTTTTTGAGAATATTCTCGACAAGGCGTTGTTCTTTTCTGGATCTTGGGGCAAGGACTAACTTCCTCCAGTCTTCTTGGCTCATCTCTTTGCTTTTTCGAGGCGAGCCAAGAATAGGAATCCTGGGACTTTGTCCACCTGAAGGTCTTCGCGCTGCACGCTGGGGGCTGATGGTCACAGATGGTATTCTTCTTCTGGAACGCGGAGTGTCACGAGTCGTGTCCTCTTCGGGCGGAGCAGTTCCAGTCATGTTTCCTGAACTCTTTGTTGTGCGTCCGTAATTTTCGGGTCCGTCATTGTCTGGATTGTAGAACGTGTTGTGCACTTGCACATCATGGTCCCGATGAGAAGGGAGTCCACCTCTTGCTGCCAAAGGTTTTGAAATCCTTGTCACCTTGGTCGCTTGAGTTCTGTCTCTCACTCGTTTTGCTTTTTCCAGCAGTATGGCTCGTTGTTTGTTGGATTCGCTCAATTTGTTGACCTTCTCCAACAATTCAGCTTTCTCTTCTGTCCGCGCCTGCTTGCCAGAGGCTGTGTTGCTGCAAGATGTCTCGGTCAACGCGTTTGTGTTGTCCGCAGGGACTTTTGATGCTGGTGCTCTTCCCATCAACACATCATCTATGATTTGGCTCGCTTTGGCTGAAAAGTTTAATGACGACTTGGTTTTGGCGTCAACATTGTCCGTGCTGCAGGGGGTTGCCAGATCGGCCTTTTTGGATATGGTGGATCTGAGATCCTCAATGTCCACCCCGCCTCTGTTGGACGGACCTTCACTGGAGTGGGTTGGATGCACAAAACTCGGAGGTCTTGAAAACCTTTCAGAACGAAGACTCGGAATTCCTGGATTTGGAAAGAATCCTCCCTGAGAAATCATCGGTGAGAAACGTGGGTTGAAGCCCCTGAAATTTCCTCGTGAAAAACGGGGCGGTGGCCCTCGGAACAAGGCAGGTGGCGCACCAGGCCAATCCCATCCATTGTGGGGAGGGCGAAATCTGGTATGTCTTGGATGAAAAGAGGCGCTTCTGTTGAAAAGTGCGCCGGGTGGCACAAAATCTGAACTTCTGCCTCCTTGCATCTCGAATGTCTTCGCTGGTGCGGTGCCAAAGATTTGTTGCGAGTCCTTGAGCACCTCCTTTTTGTCGGTCTGTGACGGTGCTTGTGTTTGTTTGGCTGATGTTCTTTTTGAATTATCTTCGCCGCGACGTCTCCGATTCCGTTCCTGTCTGAAATTGCAAGATTAAGCAGGTTCAACGGGAATATTTACTGGCAAAGGTTCGCGCCAACAACAGCCACCATGACATGACAAGAATCGCCCCCTCAGTTCAACAGGTTTTGCAGAGATGGTCTTTTTTTCAGCTTTCCTGTGAGACAAAAGTTGAGAAAGTTGCGGGCCAGAAACGAAAGGCAACCACACGTTGTACCCAATGGTGTAACCAATGGAAACTGCTCAAACTGCAGCGTTGCAAGCACCGAACCATTACCAAGTCAAGATGATGATACTCTGCCTCCAGAGCCAAGACAATGAGACTACCTTGCCCCCGACATTTGTGGAGCTGACGAACCCGAGCTTCCCATGATACTCCAATTTTCGAAGGTTCAAAGAATCAGCCAAAATTCTCCTTGGGGCCCACCCTTTTTTGCCAGATTTTTTGGAGACACCATCCCAATCCTCCATGTGTTGAAAATCAGACCCATTCCAAAAGTTATCCAGTATGTTTGCAGACGTGATGCTCATAAATTTTTCGCATCATCGGACGACAAGTAGGGTGTGTCCGATATGATTTCCTGTCACGTTGAAGTCACCTTACATCAACCAAATCTCTTCAAAGTTTACCAATTCATCAATTAATCGAGTTCATGTTGCAGCTTTTCACAAATACTGTTGTAATGTCTGTTGCCAGGAAAAAGTGTCACATTATTGATTTCTGTGACATCATGATCTGAGACATAAGAGTTATTGATTAATTTTTGCATGTTGAACTTTGGGGAATAAATGAGAGAGAGAGTTAATTCAACCACAAATTGATCATTTCTCTTTTGTCAGGACTTCTAACAAGCCTAGAACAATTAATGAAACCCTAGACACAATCATCATTGGATAATTAGCACGAGTTCAATCAATCAAAACAAGCAAACACCGATTTCAACCACATCCAAACCGACAGAGAGAAACACAACCGCTGTGTTTTGCGAGGACTTCGCCCAACCCTTTTTCTACCGTCCACATGTTTTCAGTCTTCAGACTTTACACCAGTTTGTTCTCTGGAATGATTTTATGCGTACACGCTATGTTTCCACAGATGGCAACCAAACTATGAGAGGTGCCAGGTCCATAATCAACTAGACTTTCAAGTGGAAAATCAGCCGCGTTCCAGTTGGATGGGTGCATGCATGCGTATGCATGTATGCATGCATGTGTGTGTGCATTGGTGCGTACATGTGTGCATACATGCAGGAATGCATGTGTGTGTCTGTGTGTGTGTCTGTGTGGTGGTCCAGACAATGTCCAAGTAGGAAAAATTTGCTAACCCGGACAATGTCTGAGATACCCTGCCCCGGACAATGTCCAAGTTGCAAAAATTTGCTAAGCAGGGGGGGGGGGTATCCAGGACAATGTCCAATATACCCTAACCCGGACAATGTCCAAGCTGGAAAAATTTGCTAAGCAGGGGGAGGGCAGGGGGGGATCCTAGACAATGTCTGAGATACCCTAACCCGGACAATGTCCGAGCTGGAAAAATTTGCTAAGTGGGGGGGGGAGTATCCCAGACAATGTCCGAGATAACCTGCCCCAGACAATGTCCAAGTTGTAAAAATTTGCTTTGCAGGGGGGGGTATCCCGGACAATGTCCGAGATACCCTAACCCAGGGTATCCCCCCCTCAAGCAATGGCATACACTCACACTCCTTATCACTGGCTTTTGGCTATGGCTAGCCTTTATTTTTTCCCCCCAAGATGGACGGACGCGGATACACGGGCAAACCAATATCAGCGCGGCTGATAATCAAGCTGCACACCGCCACTGAGAGAGACAAGCCCCGGTCCCTCACTCACCAGCTGTTTGGGACTCATGTTGTAGAGGATGCGCTCTGCGTTCTCGCTGTCGTGTCGGCTCTCCATGATCGCGAGCAGCAGTTTCGACGCGTTGTTCTGCAAAAAAAGTGCTTCTTTCATTCTTCATAACAACTTCGCACGTGGCTCATGGCATACAGTCGTGAAGTGGAATCAGACACTGGCCTTTCTCAGAGTTTTCAACCTCAAAGTCCAGTGGTTGGTTTTGAAATTATGTGCCAACAAAAGGAAGTCCCCAAAGCCGACTCAGCACTTCGCAGACGTTCCTTATCAGCTCGGAAGGCTGTGTGTATGTGTTTCCTCACCTTCAGTTCGAGCACGAGATCCATGCGCTCCTTGCCCAGCGGGTTGATGTCGTTGAGGATGAGCGCGATGATGATGTCGATGCCGTTGCTCTCGTGACTCGCGATCGCGTTCTGCAGGAGACAGACGAGCCGCGTCACACGTGGACGACACAGCGACGAACTGGTCACCCGGCACAGTTCAACCTCAAGCTGGGTCATTTTGCTGTCGTGGTTCTGGCTATTGCTGATCTCAGTGTCGCGCGTAGATTTTTTGGCCACAGTGCACACCCTGCTGTGCTGGCAGTACGCACCTGGTTGTCATGGCAGGGTCCCTGGCAGTACTCGGTAAGCGACTCGAGCGTCTGGTTAATGAGCGCCACGTTGCTCTCGTTGATGTAGAGGCCGAGCAGCCCGAGTCCGCCCGTCGTGCTGCCGCAGATACAGTCGAGGAACTGCAGCGTCTCGCACACCAAGTTGTAGTTGGTCTTGTTGTTCTGGTTCCGGAGGTAGTTCTGAAATCAGAACGGGTCACGACTGAAGCTTGGACGGGCAGGTCAACGCTTCGGACAATTCTTTCGCTCGAATTCAACTTCAATAACATAAACTGGACGAAGCGCGTGTCGTGTGGTGTACCTGGAGGTCTCTGTTGTGGTTCTCGCACAGTAGCTGCAGGAAACGCAGAATCGGCTGCATGATTGAGATCTCAGCGGCAATCTTTTTCTCCTCCTTTTCCTGAAATCAGAATCCGCATCAACTGTTCAGGATTCCACACATTTCGTAACATATCACAAGTTGACATCCACGAGACGGCCGTTTCGTTCAAGAGAAGTCCTCCGAACAGGGCATCACATTTCGTTCACTCATCGCCACCGTCATTCGCTGTGCGTTGTTCTCTACGCGCTCCATCACAAGACAAAACTTTGTTCCCAACACACGCAACACGCACCTTAGTTTTGTCGGGATCCTCGCCGAGCTGCGCGGCGGCGGATTTCCCATCGTCCCCGCCCTGCCCCGCGGCGTCGCCCGCGTCGCCGGCGGCGTGTGCGCGGCGCACCGACCCGATGGCGCGGCCCGTGCTCAGCGCCGCCTCGTCCAGCTGCTCGCGCACCTCGCCGCCCAACACCGACCCGTTCGGTTTCGCTGCCAAACAGAATCGGTGTGATCCCGTGTGCAGAAGCCGACGCAAAAAATGACTCAAATACAATCCTCCTGCGTGCGTTCACACAACTTTTTGGCTCACGTTTTTTCTTGGTGTCATCGCGGTTGTTTGCGTCCTTTTCGTCAGTCTTGCCGCCGCCCAGCCCGTCGCCCGTGTTGACGGACACTGTCGCCTTGATCTCGGCCTGTGCCTCGCGCATCCGCTCGTAAAACACCTTGAAGAATTTCTCCGAGCTCTTGTCTGTCGTCAGTCTCGCGAAGAACGATTTCTGAAAAGAAGGGATTCTTTCACACATTCCTGAAAAAGAAGCGACTGAACAGTGTTTGTGCGTGGTTTCCCGTAAAGGAATTGAAATGCCTATTTCCGGATTGTAGTCGGAACAAACAAAACAAGCAACCGGCTCAATTCGTTTGGACTCAAATTGGGTTTTGATTTCAACCTCCCGCATCGAGCCTGACATTAACTGGACAAGTCGTGGCATCTTCACGCAACTGTTCAGCCCAATGTTGATACGAACCTGAATTGTTGAATTTCCGCCCTCGAGCAGCGCGATTCCGAGCTCGACGGTCTCCATGAAGATGCGGGACGAGTGGTTGTTGACGATCAGATCCACGACCAGGTCCGACGCGCCCTCCTTGTCCAAGTGACACTGCAAAACAATTCCGCATTGCACAACATTGAAGAGGACAAGAGAAACAGTTTTGAAATGGTTTCTTGCAAATTCACAGGAAATTTTGTGCAGGTGGTCCATTTTAGGCCTCGCAGACAGCTCAGCCAGTTGCAACCGTCTCCAACTAACAACTTTGAGCCCATAAAAGTGCGGGATGTGAGACATTAGAGGAAGCAAAACCTTAGTCTGCCACCTCAAAAATGTTCAATGTACACCGAATTCTGCAAAGCTTCCCAATTTGTTTTCTGCAGTGAAACAGTTCCTGCATGGCTACTTTACGGGGAAGGGACAACAAATTTCAATTGAAGAAGGAAGTCTGCACCCTTCCGCGCGAAGCGTCACAAGCGCACACACTGCCGTTAGACAGGCGGGAGCCACAACGCAGTGTCCTGGTCGGTGGGAAGAGACCCAGGTACCAGAGGTTACCTTGAAGGGCCAACGGGTTGTACAAAAGGACCACACATTGGTTTCTTTGAGTTAGTTTCAAGCGATCATACCCATCAGGAGTTCGTTCACGAGAATAAAAAGTCCACAGAGTTTCCTGCTGCATACATGTCACCGACAGGAGAAAAAAGTTTGGTCTCCTGATGGGATTATGATACAAGACATCGGACATAGCTCGGTGTTCGTCGCGCAGTAGTTTGTGAAGTTCAACCACACCCAGGAACCAAGGCTTGGCAAAACCACATGAACCTCAGTCCAAAAACAGTGGCTGTGTGTTTCAGGAAAAAAACACAATTGGAATGTTGGTTGCCAAGCCCTGAGGAACACAAATCCGTCAAACTGAAACGAAACCGTCCATCAAACGTCCTTTGAACGTTCAACCCAAGAGCGGCCACATTCCTGTTACACAAGCAACACGGAGAAAGGGAGTCAATAGCTACAGTGTAGAAGTTCTTGAGGATGAGCTGAATGATCAGATCGATCATTCCGGCAGCAGCGAACATCTCCTGCAAATCCACACACAACGTTCAAATTCGACGCGGATTGTCTGTCTGCTTCGTTTGAGGAGACTAACATGCCAAATTGCCGTGTGTGACTGAGTCACAAATTGACAACAAATGAAACTCCAAAAAGTCACTCACTTGTCATCAATTTCCAAACCAACTTCATTTCACCTGTTTTGTTGGCTTACCTGAGCTTGTTCAACGATAATCCCAAAACAAATTTCACCACTGGATACGCTCTCTTCCTGAACCGGATTCTTTCACCCACCTGAACCTCGGCGAGGGTCATCTCGGCCCTACTCAGCATGACGGCGCCCGGCCCCGCACTGCCGCCGCCCGGGCCGCCGCCCACGCCTGTGCCGGGCCCGGTCGTCTGGGAGCTGGCGCCGGCGCCGGCGCTCTCCCGCCGCATGCGCGGGTGCGTCTTGCCGTAGTAGCGCGTCAGTAGGCTCTGCCGCAGCGCCTCGCCCTGCGAGCAAGGGTCAAAGACACTTGAATATAAGGAGAACAATTGGGCACCCAGAAGTAATTGTTTCTGCGCAGCCTTTGTTGTGACATGACTTCGCATGACGAGTCGATCTGAACTTTTGACGTGTGCACAAGTTTTCGTTCACTTCAAATTTATGGTTCAACGAAACATCACGCAGTTTGACCAAAACTCGCGAGTCAAGGTTTTGCAATCCGTCTGAAGCACAATTCACCGTTAGTATCGACAAGACAATCTTCAGTCACGATAGGGAACGACACCGATAGGACATCAGCATGCAAGGGTGAAAGGCAAATGACAAAAAGATGTACGTAGATGCATCTCTGCACACTCGAGTGTCTGAGAAAAGCAAGCAATTCACAATGCCAAGTATCATTTCAAAACACACTGCAAGTAGAAACAGAGCAAAGATTATTCGATGCGCAAAATACCTGAAACACAGCAAGAATCTAATTTACAGAGAATTTGCAGAAGTGTGGGTCCACAAGTCAAAATTTTTGTGCACAATTTCACGCCATGAAAGCGCCGTACAAAACTCATCACTCATCAAAGCTCATCACTTTTTGCCCCAAGAAACACTCGTCGCTGGTGTTGTATCTGTCAATCTCTCCTCGATTGAGACAACAAAACATAGAGCTGACCAGAGGGAGACAACGGTGGAGGAGAGAGCAGACGTCAACAGGTTGACCGCACAGTGTCGCTACGCGAGAGGCAGCACAAACCGAGAACGACCAGCGACACTGAGTCTTACTCGACACATGGCCAGGAAGCTCAGTGGCCTCTCCTCGTAACTCAAACATCGACTATAGTCCTTGACCTGAGATCAAAGACGAAAACAGAAACGCTCAAATTTACTTCATTCAATGGAACCGATTGACAACAATACGTAGGAGTTTCCTATGAAACGGTTCCTCACTGAGAAAAAGGAGACTATATTTGCAAACCTTCTGATTGGGTCATGGGATTGGCACAGATAGATGATCCTCTGGTCATGAGGATCACATTTGAGGCAGCAATGATGTGGCCAAATGTTGGCAATCTCCATTGCAAGAGTTGGTACTTATGGGAAAGGAACCGTTTCATTGGAAAACTTCCTCGTATCAGGTCAAATTCACAATCCAACGTGAAGTTCACTGCAGGAATTTTTTTTGTGTCGAAGTGCTTTGCGGCCGCAAAAATTGGAGATCGAATCCCTTCACACCAGTTTCTTTCTTTCAGTGGTGAAGGCCATTTTCTTGCAACCAATTCAACCCGGCGCTGCAGAAAAATGCTCGAGCTTTTCCATTGCGAGTTGGCGTCGCTGGCGTCGCTGCTTACTTTTCCGGCGCCGGCGGCGGGGTTGGCGCTGTGGAACTGTGGAAAGTCCTCGTCTAAAGCCTCATACATGTCGAGAGTCGGCGCAGGTCGCTGGTCCTCCTGTACATCCGGCGATGAGCAAACATGCAACTTTCAAAACTGAGCAAACGAGCTGCAGAGAAACCAGTTCCTCCTCGTGGCTGAAAACAAGGTCGCTCCCCACAAATGACGAATCCTGGCGCACAACGCTGGGCGGAACAAATGTTGCCGCTGACAAAAGGCAACGGAGCATTTTCTTTCATAAACAAGACTCCATCATGAAAATTCTTGCGGGTCCCTGAACGTTAGAAAAGCGCTTGTCTCCACAAATTGCCAGATCTTGCCAACTCTCAAAACAGTCGAAATTTCAAGCCTCCACCAATAAACAAGCAAATTACACATCAATGAAAAACGCTACACATTCAGTGTTTTGTTAAAAACAATGAATATCTAGGCTTCACAATTTTGAATGACAAAAAAGTTCTACCTAAAAGCATGCGGCTATGTTGAAAATGCACACAAAAATGTTTGAAATGCACAGTTCTAGCTGAGTCACCATTCCGCTCAACAGCACCTTACCCTCCTGTGGTCCTCAAACTCCTTTTTGGTCATGCTCTTCACATCAACCTTAATGAACAACAGCATGGGGAATGGAAGACAGGGAAAGCTGTAAACCTGGAAGAAAAGTGTTCTGCAACGTGTTCTGAGAAAAGGCTTCTCTGAGACTGAGTGCAGCCATCCCAGTGGAGAACACCAAGCTGCAGTTCGAGCAGTGAAACGCTGTGTGATGAGAGTTTGTGTGGAGAAATGGGGCTGTGAGAGGTCTGCTGAAGGCATGGGGGACTTTCAACAGGGTCAAGCAGGAAAAAAGAGTTGAGCTACTGGTGAAAGATGTGTTTCGTGTTCAAGAGAGGAGTGTGAACGTTTGCAAGCCCAAAAGGTGCAGTGAACTTTTGCAGAATTTAACCTGTGAAACTTCAAATATTTGCAATCTCAACTGATTTCTACGAATGAAAACCGAAGCAAGGATTTTAGGAACGAGCCAGTTTGAGAAGCTCTGTGTCAAAATCAACATACCAAATCTTGATTCTACGCGCAGATTAGTTTGGAAACAAAAAGACAAGGGTAAAAGTCGTGGTGATGATGTTCTGTACAAAAGAAGCACAACTGCAAAGATGTCTTTTGTCTGTTTGTGAGACAACCTGAACACTTTTTTCGGTTTGTGAGATGTGCAGCTGTGAGTCTTTCAGGGACAAATCGGTCTCCTGTACAGGTGTGATCAGTTGAATGCGTGGTTTCAGGTAAGCGCGTGGTTGTTAGCACTGCTCTCAACTTTGCCCCCGTCACATGCGTTTCCTTTCCACCAACGAAGCCGTTTCAACCGATGCAATTGGCTACGAAGCAGGTCTGAGGTTCGAGATCAACTTTCAGAACCACCAAAGCCTTTCTTTACAGCTGAGCGGTGAAAGTTCAGCAGAAGAACAAACGCACCTTTTCTCCGTAGTCGATATCAACGGTCATCATCTCCTTCAGTGTCTGCAACACTTTGATGCAGAGCTTCTCTTCCTTTTCTTCCAGCAGCCTTTCGGTGTGTTTGATCAGTCTGCAAGCAAGAGATTAATCAAGAATTGTGAATGTTTTTGTTTGTTTTATTTCCACAAATGGCAACCGTGTTTGCAGCTCCAAATCTGCGCACACACCTTGTCTGCCAGTGCAACGTATTCAGCACATCACCCGCATGTTCCACCAATGAAACAGACGAACCCGAAGAGAAGGCGGCGCCCAACTCACCTGGAGATGAAGCCGCCGCTCTCGCACTTGCGGCGCGCCTCGGTGGTGGGCGGGAAGAGCAGCTCGGGTCGGTGCAGCACGTCGACGAGCACGGACAGCTCGGCCTGCACGAGCGGCTTCAGCTGGTCCTCCAGCAGCGCCACGATGTCCTGCGCAGTCAGAGAAAGACGCGCTCACACCACACATACGGCTTCGATCAGTAAGTCCGTGAACACCAAACAAAAAGTCTTTTGATGGTTGCACATGGCACATTCAGGCAGATCTGCGGACCTTGCTCGCGGACAAACTCGAACACAACGGCACTGTACAACAATGCCAATGGACACACTCCCACCAGAAGGTTCACGACGGTTCTTGACCATACACACTGCGGAGATGAACACCATTATTGCCCCGAGTCTGGGGTCGGGTGGGCTTCAGTTTACCCCCCCCCCCAATCCCCGACCCACTGCTCCACGAGCCCCTGCCCGCCCGCTCACCTGCAGCCCTTCAATGATGGAGCGGTAGTCGCGCGAGATCTGCAGCTGCGACTCGCGGCGGCTCTTGCCCGCGCTCAGCCACTGCTTGGCCGGCTTCATGATGAGCTGCGACTTGGTGAAGAGCGTGTTCACCTGGCTGTCGAGGTCCACCGGGATCGCGATCCCGCGGTTCTTCGCTGAAACACAATCCAAAGAGTGAACAAGAGGTGTTTATGATATTATTTTTCAAAGTGATCGATTCTATGTTGTTTTCACATGTTGTGTGATAGTTCTTTGCTCACAAATGTTGTCACTTCAGGTGTAGCGAGTTCGTTGCCCTCGCAGTCACAACGGGAGCAATGCTGCTCAGATCGTACCGATGTCTGAGAGGGTTTTGATGCAGTTCTCGACGTGGAACTTCTGCTGGCCGCTGAGCCAGGTGCAGTGCGAGAGGCGGAAGGCGCCCTGCAGCAGCCGCACGAACACCGGCTGCCGAGTCTGCAACGCCAACAGGTCACAGTGTGAAGCCACAATGCAACACAACGTCACAGGAAAGGAAAACGGAGAAACACTCCGGACTGACTTCGAAGTATCGGAACACAAAGAAGCACGACTGCAGGGACAATATGATCACAATGTTAGTTGGCAATGTCTTGAAATAGGACAGAGAGAAAGAAGAAGTGGGCACAACAGATGAATACAAGACGACAAAGTGTTCGATGACGAAGGAGTAATGTGGCTAAAGAGGACATACGCTTCCAAAAAGAGTTTGGCCACTGCTTGCACTTACAAAATACAGACTTGTGGTTTGCCATAAAAGCCGCCGTTTGAGGCACAAGGAGAAACAGCGTTCAGCTGATGAGTCATCAGAAAGAGAGAAATTTGTGATCAAACGACCTGATTATCTTGTGACCACAACATGCATCAAGTCGTGCCAGGACGCTGAAAAATCGTTTTTACTCAGCGATTTTTTTTCCAGGAAAGCAACACTTTTTCGAAATTCCGTGCAGAAAAACAGAATCCCTCTGGCCAAGGAAACCAGTGGGCACCGACAAGAGCCGAGAGGTTCCGATTGAAACTTTGGTTCAGATGTCGGAGACACAAAGATGGAAGAAAAAGAGAGCTGTTGATGGAGAATGAATGGAGAGAGAATCGGAAGTCTTAAACCCTAAGTGTTGGTTCCAATTTGCGCACACGGGGTGATGAACTGAACTTGTGGAACAGAAGTTTCAGTTCTGACAAAGGTCTGGAGAAAGTATTTCGTTGTCGGGAAGCCAAAACTTACAACAAACTCAATAAGTCACTTACACATGAGAAAGAGGACCAGATGCAAAACATAAAGGAAAGCGTTAGTTTCATTGACAAAACACAAGAAGGTTCACAGGTACGAAGACATTTTTTGCGACTGAATACACCAAGACCCTGAGGGAAAACGGCATGTTGAAACCAAAAAAGAACTTTTCCGTGTGAAGCACGAAGACGAACCGCAGGTGTCCTGTGTCAATAACAGTTGGTCTTCAAGTCCTCAATGCAATTGGTCTGTGAGCGTCATCAAGAGCTGATCAATGTCGAACAGCACGCGCTCGGAGAAAAACGCGGTCCTCATGACATCACAACGCGAGGGCAGCGACACGGGGGTTCAGCACGACGCACCTGCACGGTGGTGCTCTGGTCCGAGAAGGGCGAGTTGAAGAAGGTCGTGATGACGTTCATCACCGTCACCGTCACGTAGTCCTCGAGCACCACGTCGGCGTGCTTCCGGTCATGCGTCGCATTGCACACCTGCAGACAGACACGTCACCAACGATGCACGGGACAGGCCTGGCGCAAGCAGTGACCATCAATGACACGCTTGTTTGCCCAAACAACAGATGTGCGCTGAGAGTGAGTTCACGTCTGCGCTCCTGGTGTCAACTGTTTTCCAACTTTCGTGAACAAATTTTCAAATTGCATTCAACAAGGCCAACAGAGGTGTGCAGTTCGGGTGAGAATCACCACGACGGTCAGGTGGCCCAATTCGGGGGCGGGGTCCACCTCTTACCATGGCCATGTCGACGAGGAAGTTTTCGAAGAGCGTCCACATGTGGTTGGAGGTGTAAATCTCCTTCATCTCCACCTCCGTGTCGATGTAACAGTGGTTCAGGAAATTCACGTACGCATTCTTCACCTGGAGCCAAAAAAACAGCAACTCAATAAAGCTCTGGAGAAATTCGACAAGTCCTTGATATTTGAGAACAAAATGTCCACATAAAGCAAACCACCACTGACACTTTTTCCAATGCTGTCAGACACTGCTGCCAGTGCTGCCAGACACAACTCCAGGACACCATCTTTGGAAAGTCTTCACCTCTGAATTCTCACTCATCCTGAGACACCTTGTCAGAACTTCTCCCGGATAAGCAAGCACCGCACCGCTCCCTGCACGTTGTGGGGAACACGAGTCGCTCACCTCGGGCAGACAGTCCGGGTGCGACGTGACGCGCACGATGTCGTCGAGCGGCAGCAGCGAGTGGCACTTGATCTCGGTGTACACGTTCTTGCCCTCGGTGCAGCAGGCGAGCAGCGTCACCAGGTTGATGTGGTACCTGAAGAAGCATCCAGAACGGACAGGTCACTTGTTGATGAGCATTGCTCACGGCACATTTCACCAGGGTTGCAGAAACTCGCACGCAACTGAGCAAACTTGTGTGAACAACTTGTGCTTGGGATGATGAAATCCAAAAACGCAGTCGCGTGTGTTTGTTGGTGATGTGGACGCGAGCCCGATCCGCTGACGGGTCGGGTCGTGTCAGCGCGACGCACCTGAGCGGACTGTGCGGGTCGAGGCGGTGGCGCTCCGAGCGCATCAGGTCAATGAGCGCCTGGAACGACGTCTTGTCGTTGTAGAAGAGCAGCACGTCCTCGCCCACGTTCACCAGCTGCGGGCAACAACACATTCGAGTAATTCCAGGAAGATCCTCGCTGAAGCGGAAAGCAACTCCTCTGGCGTCCAAACAAAGCTCCAAGCAGCTCGAGGCACAGTTCTTCGTCGATTCCCTGTGCAAAACTCATTTCCAAAGACAACTTCACAAGAGAAAATCACCGCACAAACCAGCTTGACTTCAACAAAAAATGCAGTAAATCTGAGTGGAAGATTGACTCCCGCCAATATTGGCAGTCGGAGTGTGATGCGTGAAGTGAATCAAAGTGTGAACGAAACGAAATCTGATGGTGTTGCAATCCAGAACTTCCGTGTGTTGTTGAACGGCGTGCTGTTGACATTTTGGGAGTCCTGGAGGCAGACAGACATCTGTGTGTGTCTCCGTACACAACACGCAGCATACTAACCGAGGACATGACAATGTCCTGCGCTTTCCTGTTGTACACCGTTCTCGTCTGAGCAAGTGAAGAAAGCGAAGGAAGGAAAGAAACGTTGTCAGCAATGAAGGCACAAAAGAAAGAGACGCAAGGGTGGTGAGCGTTGGCACAGAGAAGGACACGATCTTCTGCTAGAATTTTCAAAATGATCGGCTGTTGGGCGGTTGATTACATTTTTGAGCAAACACGTCCTTCTCTGCAGCAGATTAAGACTCGGGCGTTGCTGATTTTGTTGTGAGAAAGAATTTTTACGGTTTGACTTGAGGTGCATTTCTTTCCGTGTGTTTTGTATCTTGGCTGTGCATTTAGTTTGACTTCGCTGATTCGGAACACGCGAAAACAATTTGTGACAGGTATCAAGCACACTGAATTTTATGTTGCAGAGCATGGCGGCGAAAGCCTGAACAGAAACGTTTCAAATCAAGTTTCGGATGCAAACCTAACAGCCATGCTTGTTAATCTAGACACTACGAACCCACACTGGGTCTAGTTCATGGTCATGTTTTTGTCTCGTTGAAATCATAAAACTTCCCGAGCCTTAACGGGAATTGAGCTTCAACAGAAGGAGATGCCTCTCGAAAAGTGTTGATTCGGAGGCAGTTCCTTCTTGGAAATCAGGCAAGAACAGAAAGAAATACCGGCAAGGTGAAATTACACAATGAGCTCCATTTCTGACATGCTTGTCCAATGTTCTTTCGTCAGGCGCATGGCAAAAATAAACTGCAGCGACGTATCAAACCTCTTGCAACTGAGAAGCATACTTCTATCCCGCTACAGAACCCACGTGAAACGGTTTGTATTCTTGATGTTCGTCTCAAAAAATAACTTTTTTCAATTAAAAACGAAAAACTGAGCCTACAATTAAATATTGTGACAAAAATGCACGGACAAAGTAATTGACAATGCTTGCACAAATTGGACGCAATGTCAATTACGACGTCCTGAAAATCTGATAAAAAAATTGACAACACTTCTGCCCACACCGACTAACAAAAAGGGGGAAAAGGCGTCTTATTCCTTCATCACAATTACCTTCCTCTCCACTAAAACAATGACCTTCAAACAAAAATACAAAGGAAACTGAAAATGTCTTGGTCGGTCCTTCAAATCCCGCTCTGCCGACAACTGACTACATTTTCTGTTCAAACAAAAATTCACGGAACTGACACGCAAAAAAAAAATTCACACACAGTCGGGGGGGGGGTTCTGTTACTTTTCTATGGAATACACTGGGAAACTTGACCTCAGGAGACTGACAACAGCTGGTTTCGAAACTGGCAACATTCACGCACAACAAGATGCAACGTGACACCGTTCTTGTTTCGGGCGCATTTCTTTTTTTCTTTTGGAGACCCTGAAGAAGTCTACATTTTGATCCGAAAAACATTTGTGAAAGAGAACAGGTCACATTAGAGTCATTACGATCAGAGTTTGAACCCACTTCTGGGTTTTGATCATTGGAAGCTGCTGAAGAGGCCTGGAAAACAGAAACAAACAGTCGTCATCACTGGCTTCACACATGCAGAGGTCCGCTCGGGAGGCGTCAAAGCATGCAAAAGAAAAGCAAAGAGCCCGATGCCTGGAAGAAACTTCCGTTACTGTACCTTCAAGAACTGGAGACGTTCCTCGATACACTGAATCATTGGCATGCATGTTGACCTTCGCATGCCCTGCTGTTGCAAAAGGCGCGCTGGAATCTTTACATCATCCGCACGCACAACTCAGATGATTTCCTCCAACCATTGCTGACGGAACCTACCGTTTCGACTCAATCACAGACCCGGCGCGCAACCACGGGCGCTCGAATTCCAGGCGTCGTCATCGGGCATGTAAATCAAGTGACCAATATCGTGTGGGAAGAAAAATTCAACTCTTCTTTTTTCCTGTCTGCTTGCAAAGGCTGTGGCATCCCTGTTGATCTACTCTGCGCATCAAAGATACTCGGTTCACAGGGCTGTGCGGGGAAGCCACTCACCTCCGCCATGACGGTGTCCTGGCACTTGCGGATGTAGGTGCCCTCAGACTTGACGATCGTCTGCAGGAACTTGAGGTACTCGACGTGGCGGCCGTGCGTCTCGATGCAGTGCACGAAGTGTTGCACGACGCGCTCCGTCACCTGCGGTGGGTGGGGGAGATCGACATGTCAGCAGACGTTTTGAATCCTATCAAGCTGAGAATGACCGTCACTTTCAAAATTGCGCTTCGCTGTCTCGACGCCAGCAACAACATTTCAGACAATCAAATCGAGAACATCAATCACTCCCGCCCCGCCTTACCTCGTTGCACAGCTGAATGTTGTCCTGGAAAATCGCGCGGGCCGTTTCTGCTTCCAACAACTGCAAGAAAATGTTCCCTGGTTTCGATGAAAAAGGTCACTCAGCAGCAACTGAGACAAAACTACTGTTGCGTATGACAACGTGCAATCGCTGAAACCACGCCACTGTCTCGTGATCGACCCCTTCGTGTTCAATCGAAGCTGAAACCATTTTCTCATTCACATTGCCTTTGAAGACATTCTGAAGTTTGGGGGGCATTCTTTCAAATTAAAAATAAAACCATCCAACAGAACGTGGAAAATTTGTTGTGCGTGTGGGGAGGGGGTTCGCTTTCCCCTTCAGACGGTGACATGCTTGTGTGTATGAATGTTCACAGTCGTGCTCCACGAGTACGTTCAGTCTGCAGAGAGCTCTTTGACCCGGTTGTCAGAAGAGCTTTCTCGTTTCAACACAACCAGCTGTTTTCCTGCAACACGCTAAAAATTTGCTTCCCGCAGGAAGCGCTCTTTCCAAAATCCAGAAACAGGTTGGAGAAAGATAAAAAGCTTGCAGAACAGTTTGAAAATGCAAAACAATGTGCAAATGTTCCGAGATTTTGTTTCTCAATTGATTGTCACAAGCACAAAAAGACAAGTGATCCCGGACGCTTTGCTAAAACAGGGCTGACCTCTCGTTCCAAAGCAAAACGTTGGATTTGATTCGTATTCAAAACTCATGCACACATCAACAGTGCATTCATTTGTACGCGGTTGTCTTCACTCAACATCAAGGTTATCAGAGATTCACAAACAAAGTGTTCGTGTGTCAGTAGTACACTCAACTGTGCTACACTTCTTTGCATTCTAGTTCAAAAAGAATGAAGTCCAGTTTGTAAGCGCGTGGAACCTTCACCCGTCCGTGTCGAAACTACTTGTGTGTAAAAATACATAACAGAACCACTGGTGAAGCTGGAAAGCGCTTCCCATTTGCACCTTCCATCCCTTTCCGTACCGTACCTTTGCCGGAGACTGGTGCAAAAGCGTACAAAGACAAAAACGACAACAAAGAACTGCATGAGGCGGCATGAAAATGAACCAGTAAATTTCTGTACAAAAGGAGAAAAAAGGCAAGGCGGATCGCAAACAGAATTAGACTCCAAGTGTTGACAAGGAGTTGGGAAAGTTAGCCACGATCCGCCTTCGACAGGAGCAGAAAAACCCTGAACGGAAAAAGTCGCTTCGCCTGTGGCGTTACCTTCACAGTCAAGTGCGCGTCACTGCTCTAAAATTCAGTTCAAAATCACACAAAAAATGGAAAATTAAATTTTTACGAACAGGCAGGCAGATCTAAAGATCATTTGTGACTGTTGCCCTCGGGGGAAGTCTTCGAAATTCGTCCCTGAAATCTGTCTTCGATCTTTGATTTCTCAAAGAAATGGAGCGAATAATGGGAACGTCACGAAAAATGAATGACTCATGCTCAAAAGTTTTGTAATCAAGGCAAATCTAACGTCCAGGGTTATTTGGGCATGACAACAACGACTGAGGGCTTCTTGTGGTTTCTCGGGAGTGTCTGCAGAAGACATACGTATTCAACAGCGGGTCAACGACGCCAAGAGCGTCCCATCTCCGCGTCATCTACTCACCCCGGGAGTGAGGAAGAGGTCGAGGTTCTTGTGCAGCAGCGACTGGTTGCTGTGGTTCCCGAGGCAGAAGTTCTGCAGAAACTCGTGCGCCAGCCGCATCACCTCGTGCATCCGGATGTCGTCGTTCTGCAACCAGCAAACGCACTTGTGATGAAGTCACTCAACAGCAAAACGACAACAACAGGGTCACATCTGCACGGCAAAAGTGACTGTACGTCGAACCTCCACGAAACAACGCCACATGCAACACTGTTTGCTGCTGTAGTTGACTGCGCTTTCCTTGAATGTAATTGCTCAAAGATCAACACGAAACACTGGTCATAGAACCACCAGGCCTGAAACACTGCAGATGTCTGTAGGGAACGCACGCATTTACGTGAAGGTTCAGAACTTCTTTACGCACTCAACAGGAGAAAACAGACGTTAGCGCTCAAACCAAGTTCTCAGATGTTCACTCTCGAAATTCCGAAATGGCAAAAGATGTGTTACACTTCTTCCTCAGTTCCCAACTTCAGTCGTCTGCCCCTGACAACAAGGTGTAAGGAATCAGTTGGATTCTCATCGAAAAGGGTTTTATGATTGTCTGAACAGTAACAACTGCTGCAAAATGCAACAGCAAAACAACTGCAAGAACATCAACCGAGATTCAAGTCTTACACCACCTCAGAAACATCGCTGTGTGCATGGTTCCACTCACAGTCGCACCGAGCCTGAATCAAAGTGCATGCGATGTTCAGCAGTTGCACAAACCAGGATTTGCACAACATCTCAGGCACATGGCCAGAATAGACCGTGCTTGTGGCACCGGAAACGTTTGTGGCATGCGAAAGAGTGGAACTGTCACATTGGTATTGACGGCACGAAGCAGGCCAGCCACGTCCTTCCATCAAATGAATTCTCCTTTCCAACACTGACACCAGGTCGCACCCACCTTCTCGTACGGAATCTGGAGCAGCTCGAGCACGACCGAGTGCGCACCCATGTTGCGCAGGAGGCGCTGCTCGTGTTTGCGCGGTTTGTTGCCGCTGGGGGACGACTGCACGCACAGCCGCGTCAGACGTTCCAGGACCTCCTTGATCGAGCGGTAGTTCTTGCTCGCCGCAGCGTCTATGGACGGTCCCATGTCCAGGTCAATGGCCGAGCCCTCGCCTGTCAAGCCCTGCAAACAATCAGCATGATGAGCAAGTTGAGCACAGATGTCCTTTGGTGTTGACGACCAGAACATCTCACGAGAAAGTGAAAAGCTGGAATCAATTCATTGGCCATCAACAGTTGCAGACTCGATTTTCGAGAGAGAGCAAATTGCATTTCAAATTTTCCACTCTTTGTAAATTTTTCATTTCGCAACTTATGAAAGTGCACCAAAGCATAAAAGCCGTTTCCTAAGAACAAGTGAAGAACTACCAAAAGCATCCCAGAGTAGAAAGACCGAATGGCACTGTTCGTGACTTCGCACTCGGTATCAGTTGAGAGACAGACGCGCGCAAAGACGGACTGTGTGACCGCACCGTTACACAGCGGAGGTTCAGGAAGTAATACAGAGCTTTTGATGCGGTTACCAAGACACGGACAAGCTCCCTTCACCCTGGTATCGACAGCTACGGTGCTGCATGACAGAATGAGAATCACCCGCAAGAGAGAGAAACAAAGATCGTCCCTGTGGCTTTCATCACAAATAGATTAGATTCCAAGTTGGAAAGTTGGTAAAGTACGTCAGACCATCAAGATATTGGTTACCTGAAAGAACAACGACAAGGGTGCAGTGTTTCATATTCAGTCAGTCGGTCAGCGAACCAGTCTTTTCCTTTGAGGCCAAGAACACTCCAGTTTGTCAAAATTTTTGCAGTCGTCTGACAATCGAAACACTGCAACCTGTAGCATCTTAGTTCACACAGCGCCCTATCTTCAGCTTAGTTCCTGCACTTCCCGTCACGTGACTCACGTTCTCGGCGTCGCCCTCGGCCTCCTCCGCCTGGCTCCCGTCTCGGCTACTTCCGCTTTTCCCGCGGAACGAGTGCTTCCACTGAACCAACTGATCTCTCACCTGCAGCAGCGCCGCGAAATGTTTCAAATTCTGCTCGTCTGGCCAGATTCGGCCTCATCCAAAAATGATCTCCACCAAGTGAGCTTTTCCTTCAAAGACGTGTTTTGGGCCACGACCCACATTGCAGACAACCACAACACAACCAGCCTCAGCTTTGATTCAGAGTCCTGAAGTGACCTTTGTTCTGTTATTCAAGCACTCACAATGCTGGTCGGTGGCTTCTTCTTGTCTTTCTTTTCCTTCTTCTCCTTTTCGTCTTTTTTCTCTTCCTGCAAGTTGAGTGGTTCGTTGGAGCACAAAGTGGGTGGGACCAAGGTTTTTCACCAAAAACAACTGCAAAAACGGGCCATGTCAACGAGAGATGTAGGACACTGAGAAAACGTGGAGGTTGTAAATTCAGTCGTGGAAATTGTGAACAAATATTGGGCAAAAGAAAGTCTTTACAATTCCAGAAAGCCGTCAGTCGTGTCAATTGGGAGAAATAACCAAGTGCACGAATCGCACGACCATTTCGTTCAGCTGAGCCTCGCTCACCTCTCCATCCGCTTTCTTCTTCTTCTTTTTCTCCTTAGCCTCTTCGGGTTTCGCCTTGTAGACCCACAGCTCCGACTTCTCAACGAGAAGGCGCAGCTCGTCCAGGTCCGACTTGATCTGCTTGTAGTTCTCCACGTCGCTCTCGGACACCAGCAGCTGAACCTGCAGAAACAAGGTGCGGACTGGGTCAAACGCCGGTGATGTTCCAGGTTGGGGAGGTGGGGCTGACGCGACATTCAAAGTATCCACTGAGTGAAAAACACTTTCCCACCAGACATTTTTGTGAGTGGCAAGATACAAAAGTGTCCATTGGATGTGTCGTTCCTCAGGACAGAGTCGAACCCTTGCGATCATTCCACAGCGATTACGTCGAAGTACACGTTGGCCTTCACCGAATCATGACACAGCCAAAGCGGCTCCCGCTCCTCTGTTTTGCTTGAATTCACTCAAAGAAACGAAGGTGCCGCTCTGAATTACCTGCTTGAAAGCCTGGAGGACTTCCTGCCTCTGGCTGAAGTGTCTGAAGAGGAGCTGCAGAGCGCCCGACACGAGCGCCGGGTAGTTGTGCATGACGAGGTTGAGCAGCACGCGCAGGAACATGCGGCCGCCCTGCCCGTCCAGGTCCAGCTCAGCAGTCTCTGCGCTGCAACACGCAACAACATGCGTCAAGCAGCAACGGGGACTCCGAAAAGTACCCGCACATTTCGATGTGTGAATGAAATGCAAAACAATGGTTCCGAAAAGCATAACTCGGAGTTTGTCATCAAGGTCTTCGCATCAGCGAACAATGACATCGCTGAACAGTACACCCACAAACCTCGGAATTACCCGTGCTACAGTTTTACCCACAAAAGTCATGCGAAACGTACACCTCTGCACCTCCAATCCCACGTATTTAGGACTACGTCTTGAGACACTAACGCAGGTTTGACAATCACCAAGAACAACATGCGTCTTTTCTTTCAAGACGGGAGACGACTACGTGTTTGTCTGACGCGCACTTGTGAAGTGCAGCTGGCTTCAAAAGTTTCAAGCAGATCTTTTGTACGCTGAAGATGCAGAACATCAAGAAATGAGTTGAGACAGACAACCAGACTGACAGGCAAATCTAAGATGGCCACCACACTTGCTAAAAATGTTCGTGTCAGGTGTGTGTGTGTGTGTGTGTGTGTGTGTGTGTGTGTGTGTGTGTGTGGGTGGGTGGGTGGGTGGGTGGGTTGAGTGGACAAGTTTCAGAAAACTCGGAACTCTTCAACCAGGCGGGAGGTCATCGTGATTTTTGTCTGACAACCCGCCCCCTCCCCGCTCGTCACACACAAACGAGAAAATGTTCAACATGTGAAAACTTCAGGTCCGTGCCTGAAAAATAACAATTCGGCGCGTGTCCAAACCAAACCAAAAGAAACATTTGAGATCGTGAAGTTCAAACAAAACTGAGGCACGGGTTTGTCAGAAATCAAAAAGTCCTTCGACGACACACGACACAGTGCTGCACATGATCACTGCACCTGCCACACCCCAATCTAAATCGCCCACCAGCGGACTTTCCAGTGCAACAAGCAGATTTGAACTGGTCTGTCCACAAGACTTGGTGTCACACAGAGATCGCGGTACGAGTACTGTTCACGTAGCGATCAAGTCTCAACAAAATCCCATGGCCGTCCACCTCGTTCTGTGTACGACGACACCAAGCTGTCATTTCCTCACAAACAGCACATCTGTGACAGGGTTCTCAATTCACACTGTAATGTTCCTGTTTCATCAGTTTCAATCAATCTCGTCCTTTTTGCTCATTTCGCAAACTTTGCACTCTCGCCAAAGTCTTCTTTGCACACTGAGGTTAGTTGAATTGGGAAACAAACAGCACCCCACACCAAGTTCAAGTGGTTTTCTTCAGCTTTGTGTTGCAGTGATGTCAGTGATACCTCACACCAATTGTGGTGCGCATGTCAAAGCTTCGCGCGGTTAGTGCGGGCTCCACCAATCCAACAGGAGAGGATCTCACAACAGGGACACACCGACGTCAGTTTGCACTGGTTAGTGGTTTCCAGCAGCCAAGCGTGTGAGTGGTTCAGCAGTACAGACGGGGCAGGAAGAGGAGGGGCGTTACCTGCAGTGGTTCGTCACCAGCGCCAGGGACGAAAGGGCGTTCCCCAGCCCTTCCTCCACCGGCGTCTCCGCGGTGGTGCCGGAGACGCCACTTTCTCTCCTCACTTCCGCTGTCTGTCCAGCCCTCTGGCGGCTGTGTCCGCCATTTTGCTCCAAGCCACGTGAGCCAAGAAACACGTTTCTACAGAAGGACGACAGAGTGCCAACAGCCAAGCGAACCGGCTTCAACAGCGTGATGGTTGTCCAAGCGCTCACAGCACGTGCCCGGTTAGTGGACGATTCCTTGGTGCGTGCAGCACATTGGTCTTGCGCATGCCTGGCGTTTTCATCCCCAGATTGAGCGCAAGATGGGTCCACAGGGTTCTGGCGCAAGAGATTGCGTCTCTGGCTTCGTGCAATGGACCAGAGACCCAAAGGTCTGGAGGAATGTGCGTCTCGAAGGGAACGGGAGCGAACGACGGAGTGGCTGGGAGGAGTGACGGCGATCACCGGCACTTTTGGCTGAGGTCGAAGAAGAGACAAGAAGTCTGCGTCACAATCAGTCGGTGGAGTCTTCAGCTCTTCGTTCAGATTCTGTTTCGGGGTTGGATACATGAAGCTCATGTCAAGGTCAAAAGCGCTGTACTGACCTTTCTGCTCGGGTCTTTTCTGCTCTTTGGTGGCAGAGAATGGTTTGTCGGGTCGGAGTTTGTTTTGCTTCACCAAACTACGAGCAGCTGGTTGAACAGCGCTAGGATTAGCTGGGCGACAGTTAATAGCGAGAGATGCGTCCGACCGCCCACCGCGTCTTTTGGTCCTTGTTCCATCCACAGAACCCACACCGGACATCTTTACACGTGCAAAGGTGGCACACGAAGAATCAGCGTTAGTAAAGCTGGGTACTTCCAGGTATTTTCTGCTGTTCCGTTTGTCCACGCTTCTCCCAGTTTTTGGAGCATTGTCGTGCAACTCAGACGCAGCAGATTCTGAAGGACTCGTCGCAGGGTTTGTGTTCGGAGAGCAGGAGGCGCAGGATTGAAGAGACATGCGTCGCCGCAGAGTTCGCACGGGCGTCGCCACTGCGTTCACGGCGTCCATCATGCGCGAAATGACGACGTGGGCGCGGGCCCGGCTCGGCGTCACGGAGGCACTGCCCGGTGTGCAGGGAGCGGCGCCGCCGCCGCAAGACGCCGCCCACTTGCCGTCGCCGCCACCCGAGGACGGAGGCGTGCGCGCCACACCGCAGTGACGACAGCGAGACTCGTGCTTCAAGCAGCTCAGCAGGTAGCGAAACGTCGACAGCGCGACTTGACTAATGCAGCACAAGAACATGCAGATGCATTCAATGCGCCCGAACGTGTAGGTGTGACATTTCCTTATGGACGTGTTGCCAACATCATTACGTCAACAATTTCACCGTACACATTTGCCCCGCGAAACAACAGGAAAGCGAACACAGCAAGCAGCATTGGCTGGAGAATGACCCGTCCAACAAGGAGCACTTTCCCCGGACGTGTATTTCCCAAGACAACGTGAAACCAGGTGTTCTCGTTGCTTTGCACACAATTCTACAAGTCAAATAGTCGACTGGCAACTAAGAGGCAGTCTACGGAGACACAACAGACACACGAACACCGCAAAACAAACTTGAACCGACTTCGCGTACGATGGAAAAACACACATCTGCATCTCAGCTGAGAGACCTGACGTAGGCTGCGCTCGAAATCTTTCGACGGTTGAAACATGACAGCGGACGGCTGTTGAACGACCTTTACTTTGTCGCATGAACGATCTCAACAAGTCTGGACACTGACCTTCCGCCGAAAATGTCCTCCGCCTGCGCCCCGATGCTCTCCAGATCCAGTCCTGAAAGAGACAGCACGCTAAATTGAAAAACGACAACGAGAATGTCGAAGCCGCAATCTGCCCGTGATTACCAAGCACATTGCGCGCCTGAGTCATCAGAAAGGCCGGAATGAAATCATTCGCGGTTAAAATCTGGTTGCACAGACACAAATTCCATCCTTTGTGTGGTAAACTACCGGTGTGTGCGGCAAATGTACAGCCTCATCTGAACAACAGCTGTTGATGCTGATGCCAGAACACTTCTAAAGACTTCACAAATGATCAAAGAACACAGGAAAGAAGCATGCGACAGGATGACAAGCTAAACGACAAATCATATGGTAGTTCGCTTCCTTTCACTCAGGTGCAAGCTGACCCGTGTTCCATATCAAGATCGCACGTGGCCAAACAAGATCCCTTTCGTTCGACCGTGTCTCCAGTGCTTGAGCTGAGAACCAGTGACGGAGGCGTCAAAGACGAAAACTTTGGAGTGCGTTCCCGGGTCAGCGTGCAGCAAACAAACATGCACATCACAGTAACCTTGCTCGCGGGCGGCGGGGTGCGCCATGTCATGACTCGACTTAAACACGGACAGCAGCCAAGCGATGCGATAGTCCAGCCGCATGTTTAGAATAAACTGCAAAGAGCCACCAGACAACCGTGCGTGAGTAGAACAAGCGAGTCTTGTGACGAGGCCCTGGCAACGACCCTTCCACACAGGGTGGAGACTGCATTGCCTGTTGCATTTCGTTTTTTGACTGAACCGAAAAACAGACGCGCCAAAAGCTGTTCTCGGCAGTTGGGCTTCTTTTCAAACAGTTCGTGCGTGGAGCGGTATTTGTCTCCAACACCAAACTTGACAAAATGCAGCAGCCAAGAAGTCTCCACGAGTCAACTGAAGACTGCACACCCAGAACCCCGCCCACCGACTGAAAAGCATAAACCGTGTAGGCAAGCAAAGTTATTGCACACGAAACCAAGTGAACCTTTTGCGTCGTTAAATGGGTACAACAACGATCAGGACAGGTCAATCAGCAAAGCGCCAGCTTGTGGAGCTGAAATTAAAACGTCGTGCACAGCTTGCATCTGCAAGTTCACAAAACTTGCTGTTCTGGGCCGCCGTATTGGGCCGACTGGCCAAGTCAGAGTGAGGCCACACGAAAAAGCAAGTGATGCATTTTCATTCTCAATGACTGTGAAGGTGTGAAGCAGATGTTTGGAACTATTCGCTTGTCTTCATCATGCACCCCTTCTCAAGTTCAGCTGGGTGCTGAGGTCTACATTGCACGCATCAGTGCACCTGACTCCCATTTAGGTTGCACAGGTGATTCTACCGAATCTACAGTTGCAGATTTGTACAGCAGATGAGATGCAGGGACAACGGAAGATGTCTGCAGTGCTGCTGTACCTTTAGTATTCACGTCTTGGCCGTCGCACTCATCGCTTTCTAATCAACACAAAATCAACGAGTCAAACAAGCGTAAACAAGCAATAAAGGTGGGGGCCGTTGACGCCAAAAGAAGGGGATGAAAAATTCAACCGAACTGAAGCAGTTCAACCAATCAAGGAAATGAAAATGTTATTCAAACAGGGAAAATCGTAATTTTGGTGTACAAAATTCGAAGCTTGTGCAATTGATGCATTTTTCACTTCAGCAGTGGAAGAATGTGTTGGCAAAGCATTCTTAGGACAAATTGTTGTGAGAAAACTGTGGAAGAATACGTAGAAACAAGTCAAAAAGTTCACCGGGTGAGAAGAAAACATCCACGATCTCAACCCAAACACAGCCACCAAGCTCCAAGGAAGGGAAGCTCCGACCCGAACACAAACGCCTCATTCCACCGACTCCGAGAGCGGCGCCACCAATCCTATTGTCGCAGGCGTGCGCAACACGAGTTCTGCTTCCTCGTTTTCCCACTTACACAAGCAAAGAACTGTTCTGCACGCGACAATAGCAAAGGATATCGTGGAAGAAACGAGTGAGATCTTTCCACAAGCAGCAAGAAGCTGAGTAGAGTTTGGCGCGAATTTTACCGTCGGTGGTTTTGGTTGCAGCGTTTTCATCAAACTCTCGCTTGAAGATGGACAGTAAGCAAGAGATCCTGTAATCGAGCCGCACGTTCAGAATAAACTGAAAGGAACACGTGCAGCACGGTTAGAACAGGTGCGACTGTACCACGTCGGTGCGACTGTGCGGACGATGTGGACTTCCAAGGACGTTGGATGTTGGCACACGTTCTGAGAACTTTAAAAAGTCTGCAGGAAAGTGTCGTGCTCGAACAAGGGAAAGAACCCTGTGTTGGTCTAATGTTTACACAGATATTCTGGACTCTATTCCTATCAGGTGCATTGAAGGGAACAATTCATGGCAGCAGTCAGAAACGCAGTGCTGTTGCCTGAAAATCAAATGGGAATTTCTCATTTCTCAATTGACTAAAGCTGAAACAAAATTCACATAGTGCGGCTGTACATCGTTGCCTGAAAACGAATTCAAATCCTTAATATAAAAATGCGTTGCAAAATGTGTTGACTGTGCGCGAGTGCGGGAGTGGTCGCCACACGCCGTGCGTGCGCAGCTTCGTGGATTTACCGTCGGCGGCGAGCTCCCCAACCTGCCGCTTCGTGATGCTGAGCAGCGCCTCGACGCGGTAGTCGAGACGCACGTCGTGTTCGTACTGCGGGCAATAGACACGGCGGCCAAACACATGAGCACAAACCAACGGGCACCTGTCATCATTTCACCAATCTACATAACACTGACACTGAGTCAGGCTTGTGCCTCAAATTGCAGTTCTACCGCATTTCTGGATTCCTGACATCAATTTCAATAGAAAATGCCCCTCCACCTCAAACAGTGATTGAAAACTCGCGGTTGCTGCGACTACGCACCTGTAGGATTTCTATGATCTTGAGCTTCGTGTCCATGACGAGCACGTCCTCGTCGTTGTCACTTTTCTTCTTCGCACCTGCAACAATAAAACTACACTTGTCAAGTGTCCCTGTGCCAAGCCAACGTTTCACAAATCGAGCTGCGTCGGGTTCGCAGTTGTTGCAACGCCACGAGCCACACCTGTTTGTGAATGCTTTGAAACTGATGGTGTTGTCAAACATTGGATTGCTGACCTCAAGCGCAAATCTCTGCACATTTTTGGCCTCTTCACCAACAACGTTCTGACTCATTTCAACGTTGGCCTCTCTCACGGTAACTCGCTTACAACGATTCGTCAGGCAATTCCCTGTGTACTGTCACTCCTATATAAACAACGACTGACTGACAACACTGAAAAAACTTGTCCTGTGTTAGTCTCTACTCACTACCTAGCTAAACTGGTTCTCAGTCCTTCTCTCCCCACCCTTAGCAAGCTGATCTCTGGTTCCTATTTTTCTGTTTCGTTGTGAGCAAGCTGTGCAGCTGCGCTGCAAGTGTGCTAGTCAACCATGAAGTACGAAATCAAACAAAAGAAATAAATATTGTGAAAATGTCGGACTCGCTTCAAATGGGTTGTACTGACAAAAAACTTTCAAATGTCAGTTTTGAACCTGACCGGACAACTGTTCCCTTGCATCGAACGTTCTCATCTTCGACACGGTCATTTTTGGCAAAGATGAATGTCAGTAGAGAAATGAAAAGGGAATGGTTTCAGCAACAGGGGATGAAATTTTGAGAATGAACATCGTGCAAGTTCATTCTGTGAAAAATGTCTTCCGCCAAGTCCAAGCTTGCAAGGCGCAAAGAAAAAATCTTCACAAAATGAAAACGTGCAAGTTGAAATACCACAAAAAACATTCAAAATCGTGATCACTGTGTTCACGAACATTTCTGTCAGTTCCCCTGCGCAAAGTGTTGTCCAAATATGTGAAAACTGAAGAGTATTTAGTTTTCAACCGTAACCATTAGAGCAAGCAGTCGACACAAGTCATACACGAATGTATGGATGAGTACAGGTGCTGATAACACCGAACTATACCTTCCGAGTCTCCAATGTTATCCATGTCTTTACACAGAATCAAGACAAAGATTTGTGAATGTTCAACAAGTGAGAACGTTAGTTGTGTTGCTTCAATGTTTGATGCGGGCAAACCTTCATGATCTTCCGCAGACGAAACGAGTGCTGCAACACGTGCCAAGAGAAACCGAAGCTGAATGCTCGAAATTGTTTCTGGTTCGCACTTTATCGTGAGGCTGCAAAATGTTTGCAAACGACAGAAAATGCAGAGCGTGCGTGACGTGGTGAAACAGGGTGTGTCAGGTTCGCGCACGTACGTGTACGTGCCAGAAACTCGTATGAGCATCTTCAACAAGCCGTTGAGGTCTCAACTCTTCTCGGGTGTTTTTTATGAGACACCAACATGCCCCTTGTCTGAAGGTGAGGACATGTTCTTCAGCAGCGGCTTCCCTTTGTGTCGCCACCAACGGACGCTTCACGTCCATCAGTCGCCGCCAGACGAAACACAGAGCCCCGCGCCGTGTCTGAGCTGATCACACGCCGGAGTCTCTCACCTGCGGCCGCCTGCTTGACGACGTCGGCGAGCGACACGGGTTTTGACGCGTCGCCTCCCGGGGTCGTGGCGCCGCCCTCGCCGCTGCGCAGCAGGATCGACGCGCCCATGTTGCCGATCGACTTGAGCACGCCACCGCGCCCGCCTGCAAGGAACACAGACAATATGTCACTTTTGCACAACGCTATCAACAACTCATGAGGGTTGTGCTTTTCAAGCGCCGTGGAATCTCTGGGATTCTTCCTTCGAACAGCCGCTTGTATTCTCCAACACAGAATTTACTTCAACGAACTGCTCGACCAACAATGCTTCGTGTTGTTATTCACTCAACCCTTTTTTGTGCCACAACCGAAACGAACCAAGAGGAGCAAACTCAATCTCAGGTGGCCACGATTTCCAGAACTTGAACGCAGATCTGAAAGCACTGCATTTGTGCGGTTCCAAACATCTCGGAACACGTGTCACGATCAGGTCCAATTAGAAATCTTGTGAGGAAACTTTCACCTCAAAAGGACAGTCTAAGAGAGAGAAAAATGACTTTGTACATCAGAGCAAAGAGCTGATGAAGACAGTTCTTTTCCACAGAAACGTCCACAGAAAGAGAAGAGAAACGACGCTGAAACTCCATAACCTACGACAAGAACTCAAGATCAAGTTTCGACAATGGCGTTTGAGAAGAAAGAGGAACTGTAACACTCAGACAGGTGTGCAACACAGAGACATGTGTACCTGTTCGCTTTACTACTGAGCAGAAAACAAATGAAAATGTGAGCAATGCAAACGGAAAATGTGTGAACGTCTCTCCTCCAACCCTTTTCTTTGGCCTCCCAACCAACGTCCAACTTTGAAATGTAACGCTTAGTTCTAAAACAAGACAAAGAATAAATCTAAACCCCACCCCACACAGCTAGCCTGTCAAAATGTACAAAAGAAAATAAAACCCAAGCTCCTCACATCCTGAATAAACAACGCTGAAAACCCAGAGTTAGCTACAACAACGTAATGTAATGAAATGACAACAGCGTCGCTATGGTGACGTCTGTACAACGTGGTGCGCGGAACGTACCGCCCGCTCGGGTCTGCTGCTCGCCCTCACGCGGCTCTGTCACGTGGAACAACGTCATGTTCAACTAAACTCAGCTTTTGCCGCTGCACATTTATGGCTTTTCACACCCAAACCCATTCCTATCAGAAGCACATCGAACTGTATTTTTAAAAGCTGCGGAAGCTGCGCCCTGCCCATCCTCTGACGCCGAGAGACCCGGCTGCTGATTGGTGCTCACGTTCTATGGAGGGGAGTTTCCCTGGCCCCGTGTTCTCGGGGACGCAGTCGAGAATTCCCAGAAGGGTTTTAGTGAGACGCAGCAGGTTGGAGAAGCTGTAGAAGCCGAAGTAGATGAGGTGCCGCGCCAGCTTCACCACCTGTGGGAAGACGCAGATTCAAATGTGGAAACAGACGTTTTGTCTCCGTTTCAGCAAAATTCTCGCCTCAGACTGACACAAGGAAATGCATTGAGAAATACACGCAGATATTCTTGCACTTCCCAGCACACCCTGCAACGAAGAACTTTGGACACCACACCATCAAAGGTGTAACTTTACCTCGAAGGTGAGTTTGTTCTGCTCGCGGTCGGCGAACGCCCACGAGTTGGAGACGACGTTACAGAGGTAGTCCTCGACGAAGAGGATGGTGCTGGCGAAGCGCGGCTTCACTGCCTCCTTCACGGGGTCCTTCGTCTTGTTCGACTCGTAGCTGCGTACAATGGAAGTGTCAAAATCGTACCGCTGCACGACTGAGCGTTCGTTTGAATCACGCAAATCCAGTTTACCCTGCAGAAACCTTTACGGCACAGCCGTCTTTTCCTTCAGGTTCAATGTTCTGGTGCACAGTAAATTCCACCAGACCCGAGCGTGAAATCAAGAGCCTTGGGTGGTTTGGTGCAGAGCGGCGCCGCTACTCACTCCTCAATGGAGATGACGGTCGGGATCTCGCTCCAGAGGCGCGCGTACTTGACGGGCGTCACCGTCTCCTGCGGGTCGCGGTCCACGTGCATGTGCAGCATGAGGCGGCAGAAGGACGCGCGCAGCTCGTACGGCAGCATCTCGTCAGACATGCTCCTGCGCAAGCGAATTCAACGGTCGAGCACTTGGAACCCATTTCTCGGAAGTGCCTCTCCCACACCCAACACTTTGGTACCCTCTCGTGAACCCGAGGTTTCACGCACTGGCGTATGGTGTGGCACAAAGCCTGATGCTGTCAAAGGGCGCAACAATGTTTTCAGTGTATTCTGGACAAGAGTGTTGCAAACACCGGTGGCCAGAACAGCTGAAAGAAAGCCACTTCGCACGCGCACCTGAGGATGAGGTCGATGTCGAGTTGTGTGGAGACGGAGTTGATGGCGAGATACTGACGGTCGAGGCACATGTGCGAGAACAGGTCCAACTGGTGCCTGCAGAAAAAATACGTCCAAGGACGCCGCGGTTGATTTGAACTTAGATCTATTCGAATGCGGTGAGCGATAATAGAGTGATGGTTAGTTGGTTGTGGCTTGTTGTCAACACCAGGTGCTGCAACTACCAAATTAGTCCCTGCAATGTTTTCTCAAATTTGCACCGTAATGGAGCAAAACCATATATGAGCAAATTCAGCATTTGCAATATCTAGC
>JAAUXT010118795.1_pt1 | contig 39944 bp, 47 predicted proteins | sample 7278171 | NCBI WGS metagenome assembly JAAUXT01 (sample SAMN14350112, study PRJNA611818) | marine sediment metagenome | isolation source: surface marine sediment (1.8m) | place: French Polynesia: Moorea | collected 2018-08
AACACCCCCTCCCCCTACCAACCCCCCCACACCCCGCTTCCGCGACCATCAGGGTTCCCGCCTCGGAACTTCTTGTTGTCTCAGTGGCCGCGTTCCATTTACGTGTGCCGGCTGGCCGAAGGAGCCCAAATGGCTGACTTCGCCTCATCTCCAACCCAGGGGCAAAGTTACGCCACTTTGCCGCCGGCCAGGCGCACGTGCAAATGGAACGCGCCGAATGATGGCAAAACATAAGTTTGCAAGTCTTTGCGTCCGGTATGACGACGTGTGGTTTCATGGCATTGGGCGAGTTCCAATGGGCGGGTTAGACATGGGGAAGTGGGCGAAGTCAGCCACTTTGGCCAACTCGGCCAGCGTACGTAAACGGAAAACGGCCATTGAAACTTATGTTGCAGATCGGTTGGTACAACGACGAAGTGCAGAAACCTTTCAGATTCAACCTTCCACACGACACGTTGTCCTTTGTCGTCATCAGTACGCCCTCGATGTTCGAGAAAGCATTTCTCCCCTTCCTCAGAAATTCCGATCGCAGCTCCACCCGGGATCCTTTGGATGACTGCGTCGTTCAACACTTGAAGCTCGCAGCTGAGGTGACTTGAGTATCTGATTCAAGTTTCCAATTCCCTAATCTCTGGTGCTTCCAACCAAATTCACGATCGTTTTTCCATTGTTTTCAAGCAATTTCCCGACCTGACCTGCGAAAGGCTGCACGACTTTGAGATGACTCACACTCGGAGACCCAAGATTCTTGTACAAACTGCCGGACACGTTGCGGGGGCAGCGTATTACTACCAGCGGTCCGACGTGCAGAATGAAGCGTGGGGTCCCAAGCAGGTAATAAACGAACGGTCGTTGGGCGGTGTTGTTTGAAAAAAAAGAAGAAAACCCAAGAATACTGCGCGTAGCCAGCGCGCGCGCGCGCGCACGCCGGCAACGAAGTGCCGTATCAACACGAAGGATTCTGAATTTGAACCATTTGGCGACAAAGCTTGTGGTAAAATACCACCACCAGGCTGATGTGACCCAACCGCGAGGCGCCAAAGATAGTAATCATCTGTGGTGTACTACTGGCTGTGCCTCGTGCAGGTGACATGTTCAAGTTGGACCAAACGCTCGACATTTGTTTCAGAGAATTTGTGGAGTTAGTTTGCATCCGAAGTTTGGCGGATGGTTCGCTCTTCGAGCGGTTCTCATTTTCAAAGATGTTCAAGCGCCACACCTCAAGAAGCGAACGCCCGTCGATATTTTACCAGACAACGAAGGAAGAAAACGTGTGTTGGAGCTTTTCAATTATCACTGGCAGGACTGGGGGTACCGGGATGTTGTTCCCGTTGTCGAACGATATTCAGAGCAGCAGAAACTGTACTTTGCAACATTACCAAAGGATCGGCGATATATTTTCGACAAGTTAATTTCAACCGAGATTGCTGTGGAAATTCCTGAAGATGTGAAGGATGTTGGGCATGCAGATTCTCACATCAGCGGAAAATAAACACAAAAAATGACATTTTGTGGTCGAAAAACAACTGTATTTTGTTTATCTGATACAATTAGGTTTGGTCTTCCTTGGAAAGTAAGAAACGTTCCGATCTGGAAAATCTTCGTTCAAAAGTATTCACTTCAAATTTTGAATTGACAGACCTTGCTTCCATTTCGAAAGCTTACACAATTTTCACTCCTTGAGACATACCGTACCGTCTCGTGTATAAGATGCACTTTTTTGCCCCAAAATCTGACATCAAATGAAGGGGTGCATCTTATACATAAGTATGTTTGGATTTTTTGAGATGCAAAGGGATAAATAACTGTAGTAAGAAAAGACTCTTATCTCTTCTAAGTTTCAAATGAGCTTTGAAGTTTACCAAAATACAGTATTCACACTCTTTGGGCCTCACTAATTGAGGAAGAATTAGAAGAATAATTTGGAGATTATGAAAAAAATTTTGAATTTGGGTAGTTTTGAGTCAAATTGAAGGATTTTGAAAATGTTATGAAAGCTGAACTTGGGGTGAGTCTTATACATGAGTATGTTGAAAATATGCAGTTTGTTCCCTCAAAACTTGGGGTGCATCTTATACACGAGTGCGTCTTATACACGAGACGGTACGGTACATTTCTTTGCGTCGCGTGTTCCCCAACCAAATAATTTCAAAACGGAATTCATCGTCCACTTTTTCGACACGATGACACGCTTGGAAACAAAATCCTAAAATTATCAGATGCTTGGGGGGCTGGGCGGTCAGTTTTGTCAACTGTAATGAAAGAGGACGGTTTTGCAAAACAAAATTTTCTTTTAAAAAGTCAGATTCAAATGGAAAGTCACCAGAGCATCATCTCAGAACAAAATGTTGTAAACTGACATAAAATTCTGAAAACAACCAGGGAAACTCCCTTTTTTGCAATGTTTCCAGAGATATACCGCAAAACCGCGCCAACAAGTCGCACTTTTTTGCACCAGTTGTTGAAATCCTCACACATGCGTGAGAAATTGGCTTCAGTGTGTTGCCCTCATCAGAACGTGTTTTGTCACACGCCAAAAGCTCTTCAGTTGACAAAATGAAGTATGAACAATTTTATTGATCAAATTTGCCAAAACTCCTACCAACTTTCAATTTTCCTGAATTTTTTTGTTTTCAATCAACATTACCCAATATTGACACTGTAGAAGCAAAATTTTGTACCCGATTTGGGGGTCAGACTTTGGGTGCGACTTCTGCGCGGAGTTTGACGGCAATTGTGAGATGTTGCCTCAAGTGACTCACATGCGCATCTTTTCCTTTGCCGTTTTTGACCGCAAAATTTCCAAAATTTGAAACCAATTTCGTTTGGCAAACCAAGGTTCGAAACACCCCGACACAGACCAAATGTTTTCATTGCTGCTGAAGCCCTCTGGCAACAAAGTTGTCAAAACAGGACTTCAGCAAAAAAAAGGGAAAAGATGTGCATTCGAAACAGCGACATAGCTCAAGAGGGTGGAGAGGTAGGGTCAGTTGTTCACAGAAAGTGCTTCCATGGCAAGGTGAAAGGGAATGGGGGGTGGGGGGAATAGGGCCAGTACCAACCACAGTTCTTGCTTTCAGTGAACACGAACGAAAAGACCAAGCAACAGAGCGTGAGCGTCAGGATTTGCAGCCAAATCTGTCGAACTGGTTGAACTGGTGAGAACTCGGCTTTGTGAATGACAAAACGTAACAACTGAGTATTGTAGCCTCGACGTGAGTACAAGAGGATGCAGCTGTAAAACACTGACACATAAAAATATTTGAGATGTGTAAAATTCGTTTTCTCACGACACTGAGGAAAAGTTGCAAAACGCTGCCCGTAAAACTGTCCAGAGGAAAGGGAGATGAAGGAAACTGAGCAACACGATGAGAAATTATGAGAGCCACTGCGGACGGATGGAGATCATAATGTCTCATTCGTGGTGCTGATGGGGTAAAGGCCATGGAAGCAGTTTCCGTTGTCGTGTGTTGCTTTTATCAGAAGACGATGGCTTCATCTTCTAAGTCGTGGGACACGAGTTGATCATTACTTGTCCCGAGACGCGTCCTGCCGTCAGGCTCTGCGACCTCGAGTCGAACTGGATGTTTCGGATGCAGCCGACGAACTGCTCTCGTGTCTTGATGCCCTTGTGGTGATCTGAAAACAGAAACAAATGTGACACTCAAAAGCAAAAGAGATTTCAGTTGCCGTTTTGACAAGCTGAGAAATGGGCTTGCCACAAAAGAGAATGATTGACTGTTTACGCCAGCCGTTGTTTGGCTGACAAACTCGAGGCTCACCGCGCACACCGCCGATGTAGAGCGGGTCGTTGGTGTCGGTGGAGGAGACGCCCGCTTCGCCGATGCCTGGGTACGTGAACACCTCGTCCACGTACAGCGTGACGACGTTCTTCGCCTTCACGGCTGCAAAACAAGAACCAGCGTCGCGTTGGACAGGAGGGACATGCCAGGATCTTTCGTTCCACATTCTATCATTTTTGTTCTTGAAAGCATTCGGTGTGTGTGGTTTCTCTCAGCTTCATTGTGCAAATACGACGTGCCTGCAGCGACCAATGTTTCACCAATACGAACCATGAATGGTGTGCCAGTTGCCGTCGCACAGCGTGTTCATGGCGGGCGGGTTGTACGTAGTTTCAATCGCCCCTCCTCCGTTGTCTACGCTGAAGACAATCTGAATCAAAATGAAACACTGTTTTGACGACGTTTGCCAAATTCTTCAATGCACAGCAAAGCGAATGCACGTGAGCTCAGTTCAACCAGCCAACGCTGAAACCCAGATTGGTCTTTGTGACCCACAAGCTGACGCGACCTCGGACGTACATTTCCGTCGACCATCTGCAGCACGAGGTAGTCGCCGCGGGCCGAGTGGACGGACAAGATGACGCCCGACAGCGAGCGCGGCTTCACCTCCAGCGTCAGGTCCAGGTCCAACCCGACCTTGAACTGGTCATCTGGACAAATGTGCAACAGAATGTCAGTATCCCCAGCAAACGAACTGCTCGTAAAACACGCAAAACAAGCAAAGCGAACACAGCTGTCACTTGCAAGTCAACAACAAAACAAACTACAACGAGGGTGCAGGAATGGTTCAGTCCGCAAGTCAAAACAACGGTGCAAGGAAAATGTAGCATTTTTAAACCAAGCGGGACAGGCGAACGTACTGAAGTCCCTTCATGCGTGTGATGCCGACGAGCATCAATGTGGACTTAAATTTTATATTTTTTTCTGGAACATCCAGATATTCCCTTACATGCTACACACACAGGGAAGAAGCAAATAGTTGGTTGCACGTATATTTCAGGAAGTTTTCACTTCAGCGGTAAAACTCTCCCGAGAATGGAAGCTCAGTTGCCAGCGAAAAGAGTCCAAGGTGAAAACACGTGTGACAGATTTCGGAGGTGCACTATGTCTTCCAAATCTGAGTGTCATGCAATCTGTTTTGCGCGCATTTCACAAGCCTAGAACATAGATCTTTGGTCCAAAGCGTAGCAAGTATTCAGATTTAGTTTGAACGTCAACGGACACGAGAAGCGACAGTACGAAAGGATAAGTCGTGTACAGACAAAACGCGGCAACAGAAAAACACTGATACCCACACAACAATTTGGAATCAAATATCTCTGATGGGTCTACAAACATTCAGAAAGAACGATTGAAGATTTCGAAATTGACACGAGGCAACGATTCTGTACAGCCAATAGAATTCACTTACTCTTCGTTCATGGTGCGCAACAAAGGAGAAGGGTGCGAATTCTGGTCTCATCCACACGTTCTGTACAAAATTTGTCCCCAGAAAGAGTTTTCACCATTTTTTCAGTGAACCCCAAATCGTCTCACCCAGTGTGATGTAGCCTCCATCGGCAGTGAAGAAGGTGCCGGATTCGACAGCGCTTGTGCAAGACTCGGTATGGTGCTCCGTGGGAGTACCGAAAGGTATGCGGTTTAGCTGGAGATTCCGGATGCAACCTGAAAAGCCCTGTGTGATGCCCTGCAAACGAGAGTTTGAAAATAGATCTCGTTGTCATCGAGCTCACTGTAGCAACCAATGTCAAACTACCATTTGACTCGATGTGTTTCCTGTTCAACTCACGTCCATGTTAGAGGAGGCCAGTGCGACGTCGCTCCTCGGTAGACCTCCAATAAAGAATGGCGAGATCACATTGATCGACTTTTGGTTGCCTGCGGAACGTCCTTCACCGACTTCCACCCCGTCTATCACCAGCCGGCCTCGCAGCTGTCGTCTCCAGAACATCACCTGTGCACACATGCGAACAACAATCTCATGACCGGCGTGCGTTTGACACAGTGGTTGCGAAAGCCGAATGATCCAGACGTACAGCAGACGATCAAGTACTCACAGAGTGCCAGCGCCCGTCATTGTAAACTCCGGGCGATACGATCGTGGCGGCGCCGCTGCCGCAGTTGAACGAGTAAACGACCTGGCCGCGCGACAGGAAGACAGCGATGTGGTCCAGGTGTCGGTCTCCGTACACATAGAACATGATGCCGTCTCGTCCTGTCGACTTGAAGTCGAAGCTGAATTCCGACCTTAGAGACAATGACAGACCATCAGGATTGTGCGCTGCACTCTCAGTCCTCGTTCCAATCATTTCTCCAGCGACTTTACTTTTACATGGAACACCAAATCAAATGACCACGACCAATGCAGAAACAGGCACGTCACGAAGTTCCCTCGCGCGAAGTTTTAAAAGCTTGTTGGCACCAGGACAGTCACACAACTTTACGAAACGAAGAACGGAACAACAGGACGCAAGAATATTGAAAGCAACGTACTCATCAGCAATATTAGGGTTGAAGTCTCCACTTCTGTGAAAGGGTTGAAAAAAAGAGGAACATACAGTGATGAGAAGCAGATCATGTCTTGTCTTTACATATGATCGACAACGGGGGAAAATATGAGACAAGGAAAGCAAGCACGTTGCAATCACAAGCGCAGCGTTTTAATCAGATGAACCAGAGAAAAAACACTTGTGGAAACACATCACAGCTCAGGAGCGAACTCGGCATGCAATCACGTTTTCAATGTCCAGATGACCGCACAGGAGAGGTGAAAAGTGACAGCGTCAAAAGACCTAAAAAAACTCACTCAGATCTGAAGTTGCCCGGGATTTCGGCGGCTGTGTACTCGAGTCTACTCTCCGAGTGTCCGCCGAAGCGCGTGCCGGACATGTCCCCGGCGTCGCCGCCGCCGCCGCCGTCAGCGGGGCGCAGCGGGAGCGCGCACTGGTCCCGCGCCGCGCCGCCCCCACCTGCAGCGACACCTGCCCGTCACTCGAGACCTTGTCATAACCTCGACTGTTTCACGCAACAGTGCGAAACGCCAAGCACGTTTGTAACCCAAAGCGGAGTTTAGAGCAGAAAATTGCAAAATAATATTGAAAATGGTGCTTTTGTTACTTTTCACATTTGTCAGTCAAGTCAACCGTCGTGTTTTCGCAACTTGCCCCAAAACACTTTCTTATCGCAAAAAGCAGACAAGCGCGCTTTTTGATAAACAGCTCCAATTTTGTTTCTCCGCACCATCATAACGTTAGAAAAGCTCAATTTGTGTCGTCAAGACAAGCGTCCACGTCATTACAGTAAAACAGGTATCTTAGTGAAGCCCACAACGTGAGGATTTCTAAAACCAAAAGTGGAATTGACAAATTCAAAAGAAAACCCAACGAAACAAAAAGATTGCAAAATGAACACAAAATTTCGTTAGTGAAAAGCTCGTGCACACAACAAAAAGAAAATTGAAGTAAATTCTGATGTTGTAACGCGAATGTGAAGGCAGGGCGCATCTTTCGAGGCTCTGCAGCTCCTGTTGGGATATATCGCCGCAAGACGTTTGCAGAGATACCAAACTCGGAGGATACTGGTGTTGACCGATCAGGGACTTGTCGCGTTTTCAGAAGTGACACAACAACTATTGCTGTCTGTCATATCAGAACACAACAAGTGAAGGCAAAACTGCTTTTTAGTCCACACGCCGTGACACGCGATTTTCACTCAATTGAGCGCATCGCAGCGTTGAGAGGCTGTTCCAATGAATGAGGCTGTTTCGAATGAAATCGCGCACGTTTTGCTGAAGTCTCGGTCAACCGCAGATTCAGGTGTGATTCTCGAAAGAATGTGCACTGTCAAACAGGCTCAACTTTTGCAGTCGGATAAACAACATGAGAATTGCTGTCGCACAAACGCACCATAAAAATGCACCACTGTGCCATTCTAAACACGAATTGTGCACACAGATGTGTGTGAAACACACACAGGAAGCAGAAACAACGAAATACAACAAATGTAACAAACTGAAAACAGAGAATGTCATTTTGATCAGTAACATTACAACAAACAGGAAGAAGAAATGGAGGCTTTCCACAGCAGAACTGAAAAGCACATTTTCTGTGGTTTGACTTAGGGCGACGCAAGTTTGTTTCCTGAGTGACAAAAGCAATGTGGTGCGACACTGAAATCGGAACCGATATCGCAGTGCAACCAAGTGACAAGCCTCCATTTCCATGAAACTGAAACGGAGAAAATGAAAACAGGGACAGGACAACAGCACTTATCTAGAAGAGAGAAAGACTCTACCAAATCTATCAACTACAACGTCGGTGCGACCGCCAGACCGATCGATCTCGACGCGATCTCTTCTGCGCTCTCCTTTCCATCTGGTGATTTCAACACGACGTTCACCTTGGCCACGGTCAACGTTGATGCGCTCTCGATCAATGAATATTTCTCTGTCCACCTGTCTGTCAGTCACTTGGCCTCTATTTCCTTTGCCTCGGTTTCTTTGCCTTCTACCTCCATCAAAGCGTGTGACTTCAACCCGACGTTGACCTTGACCACGGTCAACGTCGATGGTTCCTCTGTTGACATCAACCACAACGCCGCCTCCGTCGATATCGATCACTTGCGTACCACCACCACCACCTCGACCACGGTCCACCTCGATGGAGCCACCAACTCTATCCCGGTCAGTGCGGGTCCCCTCGAATCGGTTAACCTCATACTCGTATCTGTTGCGGTCTACGGAACCTTCATATCGGGTTCCATCGATGTTGAAGCCGGGACGTCCGGGCCGGCCCGGGCGGCCTGCTGCCCCGGGACGCCCGTCTCGGCGGTCCGAGCCCCGCTCCACATCGATGGTCCCTTCAAATCGGTTCCTGTCAACCGAACCTCTATCCACTTCAATCACAACACCCCTATCTATGTCGATGCTGCCGCCGCCACCAGCGCGGCGGGGCGGACCCGTCACCACACCTGTGTCAACAGGGATCGTGGGGAGGGGCAGGGTCGGTCGCACGGTGCTCGTCACGGGGTCGGCGATCGGACATCCGGCCAGAGAAGCTCCATCTCGCCCTGTCGGTGGCGCCAGGGCAAAATTCACAAAGCTACAAAACACGAGCAAGTGCACAAAACACAATCAGTACGCCATCAAAGAAACTTTGTACAAAATGGAATCGCTGCCATCAAGGCAGAGTTCCACAAGGACAATGCCACATTCCAGACCTGCCAAGCTTCCAGAACAAACTGCGTCAACCGGGAAGCTTGACAAATCCGTTTGCGGCACTCAAAATCACTGTCATGGAATGATTTCATTGCGATGCAATGTAATCATTGTTCTGCAGACAAAACACCAACGCGCACACGCGAACACCTGAAATCCAAAAAAAGCCTGTGCTTTAGTGTGTGTGCGGCGGCCGTGTGCAGCACGCCTGCAGTGCGAGATACCCACCGTCAATGGAAGCCCCTGGAGGCAGACTGATGGGCTCCCACGTGGGCGGTGGCGACGTGGGAGGCGTCGGGTCCGGGATCGGACACGTCATGACGGCGCCGCGACGCTGCGTCGTGGGCGCCAGGGCAAAGTTTACGAAACTAACCAACAAATACACCAGTTAGACCCGGCTTTTCGCATCAAAGGAGGACTGAATCGACAATATTTGTCGCGTTGAAGACATCAATCTCTTTATCTTCACACTGCACACTTCGGAACTTTCTGTGACTCACGAGTATTTTGGACATGTACATTCAGCAGTTGGAGTACACAGAGCGACGTTGTGTTCAATTATTGATTCGGTCATTTTCCTTGCAGACAACGTTCGTGCGAAGCCCATCCACAAATTCCCCAACTCTGCTTTCCAGGTGGAAACTTGCAAAACTGTGATATTCTTTGGTGTCACCCTGCACAATTATCAGGAGGAAGCAGAACTCACCCTCCGTTCACGGTCACGTCGCCGATGCAGCCGACGAAGCGACTTTCGGTTCCGACGTTCTGCGAGACGACCGCGTAGCCTGGTGGCACACCACCGAAGTAGAGCGGTGATGTGGTCACGATTCTCCGCCGCCCGTCTCCGCGAGTCTTCACCATCTCCGAGTCGTCCACGTCCAGCTGGAGGCTGAACACACAAATCAGAGTTGTGCTGCTTTTCCACACAAACAGGTGAGGTAACACCTGGTAGATCTAAAGTTGCCAACAAAGAAGTGAGGTGTTGCCTTTTCTTTGGGTGCACTTACTTTCTGCCAGTCTTGGTAACTGTTACGTAATGCCAGTGGCCATCATTGTACGTGTCGATGTTTGTGGACAGTTCAGTGACGGTTCCCTCTGGGTTGGCTGTCACCACTATTTTGCCATCCACAACCGATATGGACATAGAATTCGTCTGAAAATAAACCCAACAAGGTCATGTCAAGATTTTTGGTGAGCAAAGGTCGTCAGAGAAAATGCGTGAACCGTGCACGTGAGAGTATCGAAGCCACCAGCACTGACCTGGGTGTCGTCGGCCACGTAGAACACGAGTCCGTCTCTCTCCAGAGTCTTGATCTTCATCGTTGTTTCAAAGTCCTGGTCAACGTTCACAGGATCCATCGCAATGTAGGCATCAGGTTCGTCTGATGCGAACGACACGATTCGTGCCACCTGCGAATTCCAATGCAATTGAACACTGTGCAAAAGTTAGCGAAGGAGAGAAAGAACCCAACAAATTGATTGGAGATGGTTTCTACCTCAGGACATCCTGGCAGGACGCCCAGGGCGTACGTGTTGTCGTTGATGTCTCTGAGCGCGCTTCCGAGCTGCACGTCCTTGATGCAGCCGTCAAATCCCATCAGCGTCACCGTTCTGCAGAGTAAATCAGGCTCCTTTTTCAAAAGATTGTTCGAGCAGGTGTTTCGCCACCACGCGAAGGCACCGGTATCTGCGTTACTCACGGGTATCTGTGTTCTCCCCTGTATCCTCCGATGTAGATGTCGTCCGATATGGATAACTCCTTGAGGTCACCTGGGGATCTTCCCGTTGCGACTGAAGCAAACCACAATTGTGTGTTGACAAATGAATCTTTCTTTCCCGTGGTATTCTGGACGTAAGTGTTTTCTTGCCAGTACCTGTGACTCCGTCCACCTTGACGAGACCGTCCTGCTTCAGTCTGTTGGCCACAACCGTGTGCCACTGTCCGTCGCTGTAACTTTCGGTGGATTCCATCATGGCTCTTCCAGAGCCCAGGTCGTACTGGAACAGTACCTGTCAACCAAAGAAGCACTGCGGTTCAAATCTGCACTCCACCTTCACAGAACGATCTGCTTGAATTTCAGACACAGCAAAAGAACTGCAAGCGTCACAGTGCGCGACGTTGACGAATGAAGCAAGTGAAACTCACCTTGCCGTCGTGTAGTTCTAACGACATGAAGTCTCTGTCCTTCCCGACTAGCAGCATCAGCCCATTGTCCGCATAAGTCTTGAATTTGAGCGATATCATGCTGGCCTTGGAAGGACGGAAACGATCACGATCTAGAACCACAACGCCGTTACCGTCGAAGCGGAATCCGTTCGTCACAGCTCCCAGCAACTTGTCTCTGTTGGTTCAGACACAGAAATCGTGCGCTGAGAGGTGACACATGACACGTGACACATCGAGAGAAATTGCAGGCCCGTCGCGACAAGAGTACCTGCTGAGACAGCCGTGGTGGTTGTTTTGCCCGTGAACGAAGTCCCACATTCCGATGGGCAGCCCGTCGAACTTCACGTCTTCTATGCCTCCGACGAAGCGCAAGAAGGACAACTTTTGTTCAAGCTGAAACCAGAGCTCAAATTAGACTCCAGAATCGCCACCCTCAGAAAACGGAGTTGCAACAAATTAGCAGTGACGGCGTCAAGAACATAAATTCTGCAGATGTGAACGCACCCCGACATTTTCGGGCACGCCGCCCACGTAGAACTTGGTGGTTTCAGCGTCGAGGTCGAACACGGCGAACGTGCCGGGCGACTCGCCCTCCTCGACGCTGTCGTCCTCGTCCTCCGTGCGCACGATCAGCGACACCGTCTTCCCGGTCCTGGCGACGGAGACACCCAAGTCATTGGAGTCAAAACCGGATTCTCACCCTGGTCTAAATTGAGCTGAACCTGACACCAGCACCAACACAAGACATGACCTCACCTCTCCACGATGACCTCGTGCCACTCGTTATCAGACACCTCCTTCCTGTTGGTTATGGTCGTCGTTCCAGCCCCCAGGTTGAATTTGAAGACCACCTTTCCGTCGATCACCTCCAGAGCCATAAAGTCTTCCTGGATGGAAAAAGAAGAAAACGTTCGTCAGACAACTGACGATTATGAGGCGTAAAGGGCGTGAGACAAAGTGTCTCTTGACGACTCACAGTCTGCAGGCGGTCAGCCGTGTTGTCGGGTCCGATGTAGGCGAGGAAGCCGTTCCTCTCACTCGTCTTGAAGAAGAGCGACAGCTTCGTGTAGGACCCGGCCTGCTCCAGGCTCTTGGGGTTCCTCAGCTGCAGAGTCGTGTTCCTCATGAACGTCACGCCGACCCGAATCTGCAAACATCGATTGTGAGCAGATCAAGAACGTGCAGCCCACACGACAGCCCGTTTATCCTGAACAACGCCAAACCAGGCGCGAAGCTGACACAAAGCACCGTCTGCCGAAGATTGCACACCACCCAATCTCTTTTCCTGAGAACTCACCCTGCTGGCCTCTTCCCGCGACAGCGCGATCTTCTCGCGCAGCTCCGTGATGTCGAACGTGAGCTGCTGTCCGATGTTGTTCACCTTCTCCGCCTGCACCGTCAGCTTGTCGATGAGCGCCGTCGCGTCTGGGATCAGACGCAGCACCTGGTCCACTGTAATGCACCAAATCTCACTCACGTCAAACACTGCTGGAGATGCGCTGCATCGAACCGAGACTGATGAAACTTTTCTCGCAGGCGCACGCACCTTGATTCTGAGCTCTTTGGATGTCGCGGTTCGCATCAGCGATGTCCTTGGGGATCTCGTTGATCTTGCGCTGGTCCTCGGGCAGCCTGTCGAGGATGTCCTCGATCTTGTCGGCCGCCTCCTCGGCGCGCTGCTGCGCGTCCATCGCCTTCATAGCGGCGTCCTGCGCGCGGTCGCCGTAGCCACCGTCCGGCAGCATGTCGAGTCCGAGCAAAAGGTCCGTAAGCCCCTCCTCTGTCTCCTGGTTGAGCCGCTCCACAGCACTCACGCTCTTCTTCGCCTCCCGCAGACGAGGACGCAGCTCTGAAGAAACATTGCTCGTGAAGAACTGAACAGGGTCTGCACCGTCGAGCCCAGCGAAGTGTGAAGAGACACAAAGCACCCACCGTCCCTCACTCGGTCCTTGGTCTCGTCCGCCTCCGTCTTCAGTTCCTGGCTTCTCCGTTTCGATTGTCGCGCTCTCTCCGCCAGACCATTGGACTGCAGGAAATACGCACAGAGTTTTTGCACAAGTGCGCTGGTGTTTTGTTCTGGTGCCAACTTTGGATTGTCGGCTCCAGGTATCGCCAACGGCAAGTGAACAACGAATAACTCACGAATTCGAGCGCCTCAATGGCAGACTGCAAAGCCGCCTTCGACGCAGCGTCGGCATCGTTGATGGCGTCCACTATGGCCTGATAGGCCCGGGAGGCGTTCACGGCTCCTCCCGCAGAGATCTTCGTGTCCGCCAGGATGCTGCAATCATTCAATAATCCACCCATGTGTTCACAATCTATACGACGCAGATGCGGGTTTTTCTTGTCTAAACGAGCGGCACCGGTCAAGGAACGACTTTTGTGAATTGTGATGAATTTCAGGTGCGAAGTCCTCTGGTCCCCTCTCCAACATGTGAGACGCGGCTACCTCTCGAGCATGTTGGCCTGCTCCTGCAGCGCCAGCGCGTGGCGCATCGCCTCATCGACGAGCGGCCGCAGCTCCGCGTTCTGCTCCGACAAGTTGTCGACGAAGCGGCGCAGGTCATCGATGGCGGCCTCGAGTCGCGTCGACTCGCGCTCCGTCGCCTGGTGCGCGCGCCGTGCCTCGTCGAGGAAGGCGCGCGCGTCCTGCAGCAGCTTCTCCGCCATGTCCAGCATCATGCTGATGTCGTTGCGCAGCTCCTCGATCGCTGCCAGGTCGCCCTGCAAACGGCGGAAAAAATGATTTGTTGCTGGCAACCTCACTGACGCACAAGTCTGCAAAAGTGGTGGTTCCAACAAACAGTGTTCGCTCTGACCTGGATCTGTTGCTTTTTGCCCTCGCCCCTCTTGACGGTGTCGAGTGCAGCCTGCGAGTTGTCAATAGAGTGACGTGAGTTGTTGAGTAGATCGCGCAGCTTGTCCTCCACGCCGTCCAGCTTCCCCGCGATTCGGGTGATCTCTTCAGCCTGCTCCATCGCTCGGTTGAACAACTCTTGCACTCGACGGAGAGCTGAAAACAAAAAGATGTTGTTGGTTGTTTCCCAATTTGTTCATAAAAGGTCGGACATGCCAGGCAATTTTCAACTCACTTTCATTTGCAAGGCCATGCTCGGTGTTGGCCGCGCGCTCGTCGAGCGAGAAGTCTCGTCCCTTGATCTCCTCGAGGATCCTCTCGGCCTCAGCGATGACGGCGTCCACGTTCTGACTCTGGATGCTGTTGAGGATGTCCTGCAGTACCTCCTCCGCGAACCGGATCGAGCCTTGCAAGCAAACATGGCGGCACTGGAAAAATACCGGCGACGCGGAGGACCCCGACCCTCAACACCCCAGACTCACTCCGGTCGCTGCTGCAGCTGACAAAAACTTACCCTCCAGCGCGCATTTCGAAAACTTTACTTCTTCCTTGTCGTGGCCACCGTGTATTTACAGCTGGCCTCGAACCCGTGGTTTAGTGTGTGCGTTGCACAAATACAAAAACGGTGCTCAACAGCATAACGGGAGACGAGGGACAAAATGAACCGGGAGCGAAAGATTTCTTCAATTGGGAAGGTTGAAAGCAATGATTTGTGCACCAGGGTCTGGAGTTGGGTGTTGCCTGTGGCAGAAATGGTCTCGGAGTTCCCATGACCTGTATCCCACTGGCAGGACGCCTCATTAAACAAGTTAGGTTGACGAGGGACGCAACAACCGTGAACCGTAACAGGTGCAACAACAAGGAACAAAAGGGCAACTGAAGGCGTGTGAAGTTCAGCCAACCTCTCTCGCGACAGGCTGTGCTGCTGACCGATCTGTGAACAAAACCGGATTGAAGCCAAGAAGGTGGAGCAAACAGGAAGCAGTGAACGCCCAACCAGCGAGGGAAAAGCAAGCGGGATGTAAGTAACGAGAACGAAGAGTAAAGAGTTCTACCGCCTGTCGAGGGTTGTTGGTCTTACAGCCCTCAATGTGCTGCAGATTTTACTGAGAAAAGTAAACCGCCGCGCCGCCTCGGTGGTGTTACCCTCTCACATGTCACACCACGTACCTCCACGCCCAGAAAATATGCTAATCAAAGCTCGAACCAAACCTACAAAGTCAGACAGTCCGCTAGTCTAAGTCAAAGCAGATGCAACAGTTCTGCACAGAGCGCGTTGGTTAATCCCACGAAATGAGACAAAACATCAAAGAAACAAGTTGCTCCAGCCTAGAAACTACCACAGCTCAGAATCCAGCATGAGTTTCAGCAGCAAAAGTCTAAGTAGACGTCGACCGCAGAGCTGTACAGCAGAGAAGATCCGTTTGATCAACCTCACAAGTGAGTTGCGATGAGTGAGGCACTTACTATTGGTCTCCTCAGTGGCTTCTCTCACAAGAATCAGCAGTTCGCTGGCGTCTCGGTCCGTCTCTTTGGCATCGTCGGACACAACGTCAGCTTCGTTGTCCGTTCGCTGCGCCTGTTTCCACCAAAAAGCAAACACTTTGACAACGCGCGTGGTGTCATTATGCCCCACGAAATTTTCACATTCTTCTGACTTTGGAACCCTTCATTGCAACCCTTTCAGACGGAACAAAGGCATGATTAGGAAGCAGATACGTACTCGGCCCAGGATGCGCTCCTTGAGCTCTTGGAGCCGCTCGAGCTCACGCCGAAGTGGGTCGAGGGTGCCATTCCGGGGATCACGGATCAGGTCATCCACCAGTGGCTGCAATGTAACAAAACACCAGCTCTTCAGCTTCCAGTCAACAACAAACCAACTGAAATTCATTCGAAAGCACAAAATCGATGTGTGTGTGGTGCACAGCCCCCACCAACGCACGCCACAGTCCAAGTCAAACGAACTGCAAGAAGAGTCTCAAAGGAACGACATTCACACAAAATCTAATGAACGAAGATGTTCGTTGAACAGATTCGAAATGCCTCCTTTCCACCGAGTTCGCTCGTTTCTCTCGCCGGACGACAGAGCAAATGCAAGGATCTGATTCTACTCACTCGGAGCTGGTGCACAGTTTCGTTGATTTGGTCCAGGCGGCGTATGGCTCCAACACCAACGGAAACGTGCTCCAGTTCTCCGACCATGGTGCTGACATTGTGATCCATGATCTCCAGATCATCCAGCAGCAGGTGAATACAGCTGTCGCATTCCTGACAACCCTGGTCAGGAAGGAAGATCCAACGATCTAGACAGCGGTCGCACCTGGCTCCCGTAACCCCGGGCAGGCACTGACAACGCCCGGTCTGCGGGTCGCAGGAGTTGGCGCCATCCGACTCACATTGGCATGCTGCAACGACAGAGACCTCGAGTTCACATCGCGGTGTTCGCCCCAGACTTGGGCTGCTTCCCTCTCACAAGTTTCTGTGTCTGCCAATGCCACATATCACAGATCGACTCACGCTCGCATCCTGAGGCTCCGTAATTCCAATATCCCGGCTGACACTCTTCGCATCTCCTCCCCTGAACCCCCAGCTGACACTGGCACTGTCCTGAGTAGGGGTCGCACTCCGTGGTGCTCGCTCCGATCGCGCAGTCGCACTGCTCGCAGCCCTGTCCGCGGTCGAACCCAAATGTTCCGAACTGCAACACACGCAACAACGTGTCAACGTGACGCAAGTGCACTTGATTCAATTCGCGTGAAAAACAACAAGAATGGAATGAATTGCTCCGAAAGAAAGTTGTTCGTATTGACTGAGCACACAAACACACGATGATGTGAAAAAGGAAACTGACCGCGCAACGGTCGCACTCGACTCCAATCACGTTGGGTTTGCACAGACACGCTCCTGTTTGTCGGTCACAGCTCTGGCTTCCCTGACGGTTGCACTGGCAAGCTGCAAAACGAATGTGGATCTGAAGCTACCTGTGCAAAAATTTGTTTGATTCCAACGTCCTACGTTTCCAGTGCATATACGCCAAGAGAAATGGCAAAATACGCGGTTCCGGTACCTCTGCAGTTCTTGAGGCGAACGGCGTCTCCAAAGTGCCAGTCGGCGCAAAATTCGCAGTTGGCGCCGGCGGCGTTGTTGATGCAAATCTGACAGGCTCCTGTGTACGGGTCGCAGCTTCGCGGGTCGCGTACATCGATGTTATCGTTGCACTGACACGCTCGGCAGCTTCCCCCGATCTCGTTCGGGTTGCCCCAGTAGCCGAGATCGCAGCTGTAACAACAAATGCGTTCCGATAATCACTTCTGAAAACTGGTTGAATCGCACAGGAGAAAAGTCGGTTCATCTTTTTGCAGCTTGCTACTCACGAGTCACATCTTGCACCGCTGTAACCCTCAAGACATTCGCATCTGAACACTTCCCCCGTTTGTGGGTACACCTGGCATGTCCGTGCGAAACTGCAAACGAGACTCGCAAATTAGTAGCTGTTTGCACAGGAAGGCCGCAAGATTCAAATTAAACACACAACAAAATGGTGCATACTTGTTGGATTCCCTTGGCATGGGACAGGAACAGATCTCACAGCGTCGGGTTCTCTCATCCTGATAGTGTCCCTGCTTACACGTCAAGCACTGAGCTCCTCCGAAGTTGTCCCGACAGTTCTGACCAATGAAACAAACTGTTGATCGACGACTGTCTCACAAAGGACCGCAGTTCATCAACGCAGTGCTTGGAACAGAATGTCACGGAAACGTTCCCTGAAGCCAAACGTCACTCACGATACATTCTCCAGTGATCGGGTCGCAGGTGTCTGCCCTGCCGTTGCACTGACAGGGAACACACACTCCGAGGTACGGCCCGGTCCTCGCGCGGTAGTAACCAGGGGCGCAGCGCTGCAACAAGCGGAATGTTCAGATCAACGCAGTGAACGTCAGCTGGTACGTGAAGCTTTGTACAAACAGAAGTGAGATGCGTCACGCACGCACACAAACGTGCAACAGTGACACAGAGACAGAACAAGACACTGAAATTGGGAAAATGAAATGCGCAGAACGTTTTGATTTTCCCAAATACCCACAACGTTGTCATCAATTGTTGCCCCACAACAAATTCATAAACTGGGCAAGAAATCCATGCCGGTACATCATGAGTATGTGCGGCAGGTAATATCAGTGCGTACCTGGCCACACTCATCTGGCACACCTTCAACTGTTGCGCTATTTTGAGGAAGGCTCAGACCAATAGCTTCACTATCCTCGACATTGTAGATACAGGCGACACGTATTACTCACACGTTCGAAAGCAGTTACGGAAAACAAATCAACCACTGACACTGTTGGCACTGCACGAAGCAACCACACAACTGACTTGCGACTTCACGAAACTTACTTCAACGATTCACTCGCGAACACAAAAACATTTCGTTTTGGGTCACGTCTTCAAAAGACCAGAGAATTGTCGCATTTGTCAACCCCAAATGGGGCGCGGGAACCAGTAGGCCTCCCCAACTCTCGGGAGAAATTAGTTCACCGCCCAAACTTCATCCTCAACCCGCCTCTTGTTGGTCAGACGTGACAGGTCCAGTTTTTTGGAACTTCAAAATGGAAAAGTATGAATGTCGGACAAGGTTAAAACTGCGTGGCATTGCATGTGCTTTTCAAAGCGACTTGAAACTTATTGCATGGAGCCTTCGACGTTTTGCAAAGAATATGTTCGATTTCTGACAGAGGGCTGGTGTCTGACCTGACTTGACGTCTTCCAAACGCACAGAAACGGAACAGAAATTCCGCAAAGTGAGAGGGGAGTGCCGACCACCTGTGAATTCATACAAGAACACTCCGGATGAGCAGCTACACGTCCAACAAGTGTCTACTCCCCGGAAAGCGTGACCTTTCGCTCAAGGATCAAGTACATCGCATCTGCCACGTCTGATTATTTTTCGGGCGTGCTGAACAAGCCTTGGATTCACTGGAACACTCCTCCGTTATTATTAGCTTGGGGTTTTTAGTTTTTGACCACCTGTTCGCAAACCGAAACCTTTCCACATCCGTTCGTACTTGACTCACGGAAACTTCAGTGAACAGAAGGAAAAAGGACCCCCGTCGACTTGGCACAGGTAACGAGCGCAATGGTTGCTTCTCTTCGCAAAAACGCTCGAGTGCGGCTTCGTTGGATTCGTCGTTTCTCAGCAACTCGCACTTTTCTTCCTCACACCTTTCGAGCAATTTCTAGGAATTCGGCAGGTTGACCAGTCTCAAAGTAACAGTGAACAATACAGACAAGTCACTACGCGCAAGAGGCAATTTGCTTCATTATGCAGCCCTTCACGCAGGTGAACACATTACTCCGCTGATACACGAGAACCTCGCAGAAAATCATCTATTCTGGCAAACAACCAACAGTGACTTGAGGTTGCGAGTCGTGAAGTTGTTTTCAATTTCACTCTCACTCAAGATATCAAGAGTTCCTCGCTACTGTCATTCGAGAACGTTGGAAGCTTTTATGAATGCAAACAGGGGGAAAATAGATGTCCTGCCTCAATAGGCAATTTGACAAACCTCGCAGTGCATGAGTGCCACCCCGAATCCATTTTCCAAACTGTCCCCAGATTTTCTACATTTTCTACACGTGAAAACGAACTTGTTTTCTGGTCGTGCACATCCAAAGCGAAGGAGAAAACGCGAAATTCGACGGAAATCCAAGGAACAGTGTGTCGAAATTTCAGTTGAACCAGGCAACCATACACTCTGGTTTGTTTCGTGAAAAATCTGTTCGCGCCTACCCGATCTCCTGAAGTCTGTCGGTGCCGTGTTCTGGATGCCGACTCGTAATGCGTCACCCTGGTGCGCCCCTGCCTGTCGTCCCCACCCTGCCCGTACCTCTGCCTCTCCCTTGTGTAACTGTAACCTCTCTGGTCTCCTCGACTCTGCGTTTGGCCGTGGCTTTCCCTTAGTCGAACTTGCGTTTGGCCGTGGCTTTCCCTTTGTCGAACTTGCGTTTGGCCGTGGCTTTCCCTTTGTCGAACTTGTGTTTGGCCATGGGATTGCCTCTGCAGAACCTGCGTCTGTCCCTGACTTTGCCTCTGGCTAATCACTTGTTGTCTCCTGATTTCTTGTCTCCGAATCTGCTGTCGTCTGATGTGCTCCTCGCGCCTTCTCTGCTCGTGTGATTGCCCCACAACGAGAGCTGCGCACAGCAGCAAAAGCAGACATATTTTCATATCCATTTCTCCAAAATTTCTAACGTTCCATTTTTCGAAGTTAAAAAGACTTGAACACACTATGTTGAGTTCTTCTTATCGCTGTGTATTCCTCGCTACTGAGAGGCTCGGGTCGGCGTAGCAGGTAGAGGTGTAGCGTTGCGATCATGTGATCAGGTAACCATCCAGCGGGACCAACAGCTACACTGTGGGGAACCTGTGCCAGGAAAATCGGTGGCGATACCAGTGGAGAGAAGTGGAAGCGAAGGAAAGACACAGATGTGAGAATCACTCAACTTCTGCACTGACGCAAGATTTGGCTTTTTTACGTTCCACTGAATTTCAAGTGTTTCCGAGCAGGACTGCTCAGAAAAATAGATTCATCGTGATACAAAACAGACGGATGTGATCTGGCATTGAAAATATCAAGTCACTTGAGACAAGCACCATTTCTTCCTTGTCGGGAAAAGTCAAAGTTTGTCCAGGATTTGGTGTGATTTCTGCAGAACCAGACCAACCGTGGACGTTCACTTGCCAGAGTCTTAGCACTCACACTTGATTCTTGACACAAAACTCGCTTCGAGACGCGAATGACTGACACTGCAAGAAACCAACGTTGGCAAAGAACAAACAAACCACCGTCAGTTCTGAAATGATCTCGAGTTTCAACCGACATGAAACTAGTTTGCGAAAAGTCTGTGTGCGCCTCCGGCGTGAGCCTCGTTTCACTTGCTCGAAGACTGGAGACTCTACATCTTTCTTCGCACTTGAGCGGTTTGAAAAAGGAAACAACCGACTGAAATCACAAATACTTGTAGTCTTGGTTGCAATAATCACGTATTTGACGACCGTCCTGGTTTTTAGTCGCGGAAGCGCGATTAATATTGTCAGTATGCAGTGCAGTCAGACCCCCCCTGTGGGCATTATTTATGCTCATACCAGGGTATGCATACACATGGCCTGGGAAGAAGCATAAGTATTGTTTTGAATCTGGGTGCTGAAGAGGCAACATCTCTCTCCATGCATTCTGATTGGCTGAGGCAATTTTGCCTTCAAGGGGTGCTGAAAGGATTTTTGGTGCTTTGAGGTACTGATGGGCTGTTATGGACAAGACTAAACAGCATGTTATACACAGCAAATTTCCATGGACTAAACAGTATGGTATGCACAAATTCTTTAGACAAAATTGCATGGTACCTATGGACTCTTACATACTGAACAGCCTGTTATATGCAGCAAATTTCCCTGACAAATGACCTGCAAGGCATACTGATTTTGTTCATTGTTTTTCTGTTAATTTTTGGTTGTGGAAGCACAACCATTATTGTCAGTATGTGTCTTTCCATAATGGTGTGACTGTTTTGAAGGAACCCCCCCCCACACACACACACACACACCCATGCATGAGCATCACTTATGCTCAGGCCAGGGCACGTACATGTGTGGACCAGCAAAAAAGCATAAGTCTAATTTTGAATCTGGATGTCAGAGGCAACATCTTTCTCCATGGATTTTGACTGGCTGAGTGTTATTTATGCTCATGCCAGGCCACATGTACAAATGGCCCTGGAAGAAGCAAGAAACATAAGGATCATTTCAATTCTAGAGTTGAAGAAGTGACATCTCTCTCAATGCATTCTGATTGGCTGAGCATTATTTATGCTCATGCCATGGCATATGTACAAATGGCCTTGGAAGAAGCAAGAAGCATAAGTATCATTTCAATTCTGGACATTGCAGAAGCAACATCTCTCCATGCATTCTGATTGGCTGAGGCAATTTTGGCACCATTTGTTATGAACTAAGCAGCATGGCATGGGCTTGTATGGACTAAATGGTACAGTGTACACAATTTCTGTGACAAAAGTCCTGCAAGGCATATTTGTTTTTGGTCATTTGCACCGGGAACTGGTCAAGTGCAAAACACAGTTGGCATTGTCTACCAAAAGTTGTGTACAGCAGTTTCTCCATGAGACTGGTGCTCAATTGTGTTTATATTTGGTCTGTACATTTGTTCTTGGGTAAGGACAAGGTGCCAGGAAGGAATTTGATCAGAATGCAGTACTTTGAAACTTGGCATTGGTCTAATTTACTCTTATCTGGTGCTGTTGACCCTAAACAATATGGTGCCAGGTGCAAATCATGCGAGGCCGGTCGGCCTATTTTTTTCATGAATGATGACAACTCTTGTACAAACGATCTGGAACTCTTGCCACACGAAAACCGCGAATCGAAAACCTTGGTGTCGTCACTTGTGAAGCAAAATAAAGAAGCGTCACAATGGCGAGTGTTGTTTTTCATTCAATTCGCAGAAGCCAAAACGTGACACGAATCAGAATGCAGCCTGACCGAAGAGTGATCTGCGTCAAAACTTCAGCTCAAGAAACTTTCCGGTCCACTTGTCTCGTTTCTGTTCCAACTTCCCTGACAAAACGATCACATCAAGAGTTTGTCTTCCTGACCACCAACCAGAAAGCTAACTCCGCTTGACAAGAGGAACTGAGGCTTCAACCCGTGCGTTTGGCGTGCTCAATACTGACAACTTCTCAGAGTCACGTTGCCATTCACCGGCCGCATTCCAAGAGATTCACCCGATGGTCACAGACGAATTTACCACACAGTTACATCCAGTCGTTCCGTCAGGATCACCAAACAAACCAAACCAGATTCATTTACAGAAATGCACGCTCCGACAAAACTGCACTGACCTCGCATGACGTGCCAACGTAGTTGAGAGGGCAGTGGCACTGTTCCACGTTGTGTGCGTAATCTCCACGTCCGTCAGCCGAGGCGATGTCCATCGCAATGTCCGTGATCCTGTCAACGAAAACGAAAGGCTCAAAAGATTGACACTGAGGCAGAAGAAGCAAGTTCCAAGTTTACGTGAAATTGTGTCAGAATCAAAGCAAGCGCTTTGCTTGAGGAGTGCGTTCAGACCGTGCAAAGTGCTCGGTGTGAAAGCTTACTTTTTTGCAAACATCGCACAGCTTTGCGCACGCAGCTCATCTGCATCATTCAGAAATCAGGAACGCCGAAACACTCACGAGACTTTGGTGACGACAGTGTAGTAGGACGCGCGAATGTGCAGCGCGTCGACCGCCACCAGCACCATCATGAACTGCTCCCGGGACACGCGCGCGCCCGTGCTCTCGTGCACGAAACTCGTCTGCGCACAAGTCAGGAGAGAAAGAAATCTCAAACAGGGATGGATTGAGATGAGAAAGCTTCACGATCCAATCATGAACCACAGCCAGCTCTCGCTTGCAGCTGCTCTTACCTCGCGCATGTCCACTTCCGCAACGAACGGCGTGCCGGCCACAGGTTGCTCCACAGACACGTGGACGATGGTCATGTTGTTTCCCTCGAGGCGCACGTCTGGCTTGACCAGTCCAGCAGTGTCCCTGTCGTCCGGAAGCTCAAACGATACCGTGTACTTCAGCTTGCCACCGTAGGACGAAACCTGAAATAACGAAAGAAATCTCAAACAGGGATGGATTGAGATGAGAAAGCTTCACGATCCAATCATAAACCACAGCCAGCTCTCGCTTGCAGCTGCTCTTACCTCGCGCATAATGTCAAACAAGTTTGTCCAAATGCCAGAACAACACTGAAGGACAGACCAAATAATTCTTAAGTCGCACCTTGTCCCTGAGGTAGGCTTCCGGCGCGATCCAGTACATGGCCTCCTCCTCGTTGAGAATGCTGTGCTCTCCAACCTCCACCTCGAGCCCGTCTCTCACTGACTCCAGCTCCGGGGCGTCCAGGTTCGTGATCGCCCAGCCCTCCAGCTCAGTCACCTGAGCGGCAGAAGGGAGTTGTCACTACCACACCATCGGACAAGAGATTGTTCAGCATCCCTACGTCAACTGAACAGTAGCTCAGTTCACACAAGGAAAATGGAATCGAATGTTCACATTGATACACAGAGCGCGAGTCCAAGCGCACCTCATCTTTCCGCAGTGATCCCACGGTGCAAATGTTGGTCGTTCCGAAGCAGAAGCACTTTGTGCAGCCCTTCGGGTTCGCCTCCTCGAGGTAGAACGTGCTCGGCTTGCACTGCGCGCACTGCGGTCCTTCCACGTTTTCCTGTTGAACACAAAGAAGCAGACATTTTTCTTTTGTAAATGTCATTTGAACCATGTCAGGCGTACAACAGACGACCGAATCAAACAATTGGGAGAACACACCTTGCAGAGACACTGAGCAGTTCGCTGGTCGCAGATTTCTTCGGTCGTACCCTTTGTATCGCAGCTGCACTGGTAGCAGTTCGGGAAGCTGTAGTGTCCCGCCTCGCAGCGCTCACACCGCCGCCCAGCTACGTTCGGCTTGCAACTGCAAACACATTCCAACGAAAACCACAAATGAAGTGAACTTTTCTCTTCACACATGCAGCAACTCTGGACTCATCCACCATCAGTGACTGCAAGACAACGTCCGACACCCCGATTCTTGTCGCTTCGTCCTCGTCCCCACAAACCCAAACGATTTCCTGTTCAACAAACCAACAAAGCCCGTGGCCCAGTCGTTACCTGCACTGCCCGGTGTTGATGTTGCAGTCGAGGTCGTTGTTCTCGACGCCGAGAGGCTCGCAGTTGCAGTCCTCGCAGCCGATGAGCGGGTCGTAGCCGAACGTGCGCGGGAAGCACTCGTTGCAGTTGGCGCCCGTGACGCGCGGCGGACAAACGCACTGACCCGACACCGGGTCGCACAGGCCGCTCGGGCACACGCATTCTGAAAACGGACGATTCGGATGGGACACGTCGAATCGCAACAGTTGATCAGCGAGACAGACCTGCACAAACAAACGAAAACAGCCCGCTCGTGTTTTCACATAAACAACTGAAAGAACCCAAGTCTCACCTTGACAATCTGGAAAGCCGTAGTATCCGGTCCTGCACTGAGAGCACTCTCTGCCGATGATGTTCGGTTTGCAGTTGCACTGGCCGCCGAACAGGTCGCACTCGAAGTCGTTGGATCCCTCCGTGTTGCAGCCGCAGCTAACGGCGCCGTTGTTGTACTCCGTCGTCAGCGCAAAGGACAAGTCGCGACAGAACCCGCCCGAGTTCGGACTGCAAGCATACACCATCTCAATCCGTGCTCTCAACGGGTCCCCTGAACTCCAGCGTCTACATTTGCGTGCGTAGTTTTCAACATGCAGGCCGCTGTTATACAGAAGAAAATGGGAGACAACGGACACGGTTTGCCGAGAAAGAGAGACGTACTCAACGTAGAAGTTGTCGTCGCCACACTCGTTGATGAAAGCGCCCGCGCTGTCAATCGGCAGAATGTCGACAATGTCTTCGGTGTACTGGCTCTCAGGAACAACCAGCACGTAATCCTGCCCAACACGAGACAGACCACTTCGTCAAGCGCAAGTCCAACGCACACGTGCCATGTTGAAAAGTCGTTTCGTTTGAAATCAGAAATTAATTCCTGAGCACACAGGTCCTTTTCTCTGCACAAATTCCCTTCAGGTCTGAGGACGAGAGAAGATCTGATACACGTATCTAAGTCCGAAATCTTTGTTTCTTGATTTGCGCTGAGCAATCGCGAGTCCAAAACCCAGTGAACTCACCATCCAGACAGGGTAGCCCGACGTTGTTTCGATGTTGAGCACGTACGCGATGTCGTACACGTCAATGGCGTGACCACCATTGTAGAGGTCTTCGAACAGAACAACAGCTCTGCATCCTGACACACTGGGACAATAAGCTGCCCGGAACTTTCCTGAAGCATCAAAAGCCATGGTCAGTCTTCCCGCCCCATTTCGGTGAAGAAGTTTCACGCAGATGCGTCTTTCACGACTTGTCATCTTTTTCCACACAACACTACGTATCAGTTCCTTTCCACCGACCTGGGTTGGTCTGAGCGCCAACACTGAAGTTGACGTGAACATCGAATCCCAGATCGTAAGGCTGGTAGTAATGCACAACGAACACGTACGCTCCTCTGTCCAAAACCGAAGCCTTCACACTCGCCGTAGGCTAAAGAGACAGACCGAACAATGAAAGTGGGGAACACAGGAAATTTTACGTCTGTCAGAGCAAGCGTCGTGGGGTGTAGACCTACAGCGTTTCCATCCACTTTTATCACTTTGATGCTGGTGTCGATGATGTTGGGCGGAATCTCAGTCGCCTCTTCTGCAGTGCCAGTCTCAACCTCCACTCTGACAGAGCCCACTGGGTTCACAAACGTCGAGCCGATACAGCTGCAAAACAAGTCAAAACGCACGTCCTGCAAATCCATTCTTTTGACCTGTGTCTTTGTGCAATGGCTCAAAGGTTCTGTGGATCAAAGAGCAGGTGTACTGTTCCTCACGTTTGTTGAATGCGGACACATTTGAACTTGGGTTCGATGATCTCAACACTCCACTCCTCCGCCGGGACAGCAATCACAGAATCCTGCAAATCAAATGTGCCCACGTAAACGTATCGACCAATCAACCTCGCTGAGATCTTATTCGTCGCAAGGCACACAGAATGGGTTTGGAACAAAGTGACACTTCAAGACTTACAATTGCCACTTCAATGTCATCCTCGCCCTCGATGGTGATGCTCGCGAAGGTGCCGTCGATATCCACAACGAGCGGGTTTCCATCAGAGTCAGTGACCACTTGACGACACAGGGAACTGAAATGTTGCAGGTTCCACTATGAAAGAGAATTTCGTTCTTACAGAAAGAAACTGACGAAAACAGTTCAGGACAACAGACCTGTAGGGGCACACTTGGAAGGATGCTTTCCCTGACGTCCGATCACCAGTCGTCTCCACGTCAACATCTATGTTTTGAATTTTATCCACGAGGGTGCTGTGGTACTGGATCACGAAGATGTACTTCCCTTCGCGAGGAACAGTGATACCCAACTGCATGTTCGTCTGGAATGCAGGCGCACGCTTGTTGTGAAAACCAAGATCACAGAAGACCAATCGTGTCCAGCAGACAAACTTGAGCACCAAATCAAACCTGGGACGGGTCGAGGAATGCCATTTTGTCAGTGCCTAGTTGCGTGGCAATGGTTTCATCCGGAAAAAGCTGCGTGTTCTTCCGGTCGCCGCCTTCTTCAAGGTATCCGTCTTCGCCGCGAGTGATCGAGTAGGACACGTCCACGTACACAAAATGTTTGCACCTGAAATTTTGCCCACAAAATATGAAGGAGCTTCGTGAAACCTGTTGACACCACACAGGCAATGCCACACACAGTGTTTTTATCAACAAACATTTTTGCTTTGACTAAATTGGCGACTGACTTACAGAACGTTAGGATCGGCCACAGTACATGGCTTCTGCACATCATCTTGCAAGATGGTTGCCTCGTAGTATGCTTGTGGTACCAGAACCAAATAATCCTGGAGAACAAACAAAATGATCAATTTCAGGCCTGCGGTCACACACAAATGAAACAGATCTGACGCAAATTTGTTTTTCGGACCACTTTGTGAACCCACTCACCACAAAGATGGACTCCTCACTTCTGAGGGACAGCGTCCACCTGCCGGGGTTGAGGACGAACGTCTGGACGAGCGCCGCTCCGGACACGGTGATGAACTCGGGGTCGTACACGTTCCCGGGGAAGACCACGGTGCTCGACTGCTGCACATCCGACGACGAAGCCTGAACGGAACCATTTTGACGGCGTGAATGGGCTGTTTTCTGGAGCAACAACCGATAGATCTGTGCGCGTCCTCTCACGGGACTCTCAACATCGTGTCGAAGATTTCCGATGCTAGATCTTCTTCTGCGTCAACACAAAACGGAGCCACGACAATTCAATACTTGCATCTGGAGTGAGTGTGACATCTCCCCTCACAGCCGTCGGGTTCTGGTTCACAAAACGGAACACGATTCTGTAGAGCGTCGGGTTGTTGATGGTGACGTTCACCATTACTTCTTTCTGAAATACAAAATGTCTTTCTTTCATCATCCAAATTGGGACAAAAAGGACAAGTTTCGTCGAAGAAAGATGGAAACTGTCACCACTCGACCTGCAAAAACAGGAAACGAAACCCGCAGCCTTCACCTGGAGCCTGGAGAACACAGCGTAGCCCCGCCACGAGAATCTCGGGAAGACGTTTTGGTCGAAGCCGTATCTGACGAGGCCCCCGCTGGGGGTGCGTCCGTCCTCCATCTCGTACTGGTGCTGGTACAGGGTCGGGAAGTAGTGATACAGCAGAGGCCTGAAACAAAGGACGATGCGCGTCAACTTTCGCATCTGCAGAAGGTTTCGTTTATTGTGCGTTTTGAAAGATTTTGTGTAGCTGCACTCACTGGTCGCACATGCGGCCCATGACACGCGGGCGACACTCGCACTTGCCCGTGTTCTTGTCACAATTGTCGTTCAGAGAGCCACCTGGGTTGCATCCACAAGCTGCATAAGAATAGAGGCAAGTTACTTTCCACAGACGAGAACTCTCCTTCTCTTGGAAGAAAACCACGAGCAAACTGTGTACTTTTCACCACGTACCCAGACAACCAAACACGTTGTAGTCCTGCAGGTCGTAGAACCCGTCCTTGCATTCGTCGCAGCGACGCGCTGTCGTGTGGCTCTTGCAGACACACTGTCCGTCTGCAGGGTTGCACATTTTGGTCATTCCCACTGTGCCCGCTGGGTTGCACGTACAGTCTGAAAACAAAGTTTGCGTTGTACATGTAATAGCAACACATCAGAACAGTTGACTAACTCGTGCGGTTTTCACAGCGGCAAAACAGGTTATTCACCTTCACACCCGAATGGATTGTTGATGTCCAGGTTGTAGTATCCAGGTTTGCATGTGTCGCACGTGTGACCCTGCACCAGGTCTTTGCATTCACACAACAAGCCGGTGACCCTCGCTCCGCAGCCGCCCAGCGGATATCCAGGCACCTCCTGCGCTCCGGCCGGGTTGCAGTTGCACTCTGAAGCGAACGGGACCAAGTGAGCACAAAAGAACGACGACTGCTGTGTTCACCTGTTGGTCCATTCAGAGACGATTCGCGACAGTTTTACCTTCGCAGTTGGGGTAATTGTAGAAATTGGGCCGACATTTGTCGCACGTGAGTCCCATGAAGGTCGGTCTGCAGTGACACTGTCCGTTCTCGTCACAGGTAATGCCGTATGTGCCGTACGTATCACAGTTGCAGGCTGCAAATTCGCACGCGTACTCCGGTGAAACGAACACAAAAGGCTTCCAATGTAAGAGTAACTGCTGTTCGATCAAAAAGATGTTGGGCCGAGTCAAAGTACGTCTTCACCTTCACAGTCCGGGTACTTGTAGTAGCCGGGCGCACAGCGATCGCACATTCTGCTCGCGAAGTTCACTTTGCAGATGCACTGCCCGAACTCGTCGCAGTCGTTCACCTGCGAGCCGGGGTCTCTGCACCCGCACTCTGAATCCGAAAACAGCGGTCTGTACAAAATATCAACCGGCTTTGTCTGATCACAAAATACGACATTCAATTGACTGTACGCACCGACGCAGTACGGGTACCCGTAGAAACCGACGTCGCAGCGGTCGCACATGCCTCCCCCATAGCCGGGTTTGCACAGACAGATGCCCGTGTCTCCGTCACACACTTCCGGTGTGCTGCCGGTCGGGTCGCAGTCGCACACTGAAACACGCCATTCAACGCTCCGAAAGCTGTTGCACGAAGTGAAGGACAAACTCAACCACAGTTGCGTTTGTTTTCATGAAACGAAGACAGCGACAGGTATTTCGCAAAAACGCGTCAACAAACGTCTTGTTGAAATATTTCCTCACCTTGACACGATGGGTAATCGTAATAGCCATCTTGACAGCGCCCGCAGTCTCTGCCGCCAAAGTTGCGCCTGCACTGACACTGCCCATCATTGGGATTGCAGTACGCACTGGTGGAGCCGATTTGGTCACAATCGCAACCTGCGAAACAAGAAGTAAACTTCTTCCCACTGGTCATCGTGTTCAATGATCGTGTCAGTTCAGCGACACGGCCAAAGGATGTGCCGGCAGGTGCTGTCGCACGGAAACTCACGGTTGCATTCAGGAAAGCCGTAGTATCCATAAGCGCACTGATCGCAATTCAGGCCCTGGTACTGGGGTTTGCACGGGCACTGGCCGCCTCCCACCTCACACACGTCTCCCTCGGTGCCGTTGATGTTGCACGTGCAGGGGAAACAGAACGGGTAATCATAGTAGCCCTGGTTACACCTGAAATACAAAGGAGATACTCATAGAAAAACGTTATCAAGTTTTGTCTCGGGAAAATATTGGGGCGACACATTCTTGAATGCATTTCAAAAACTGAATTCGGCTTGTTGACTGACCGATCGCAGTTTCTTCCCGTGAATTGGGGTTTGCATTTGCACATTCCAGACCCTTCCTCGCATTCACCAGTCGAGTAGGTCTCATCACATCTGCATCCTGACAAACACAAGAGACCAAGAGTTCAGCTTCCGTGTACACATCAAGGAAGTGCTGCCACCTTGTAGTCAGCAGTTGGTGTTCAGCAAAAGTTCTGCGAACAGTATGTTTGGGTGGCACTGCGATCTCTCGGTGAGTGGCTGTTTGTGAATGAAACTTGCACTCACTCTGACAGGCGTAAGTGTCGTTGGCAAAGACGCCGTATGGCCTGTAGAAACCTGGAACACATTTCTCACAGTTGATGCCTGCGGTGAAGTGCTGGCAGTTCTCGCACACCGCGCCGCCTTCGTAGTTGCCGTGGATATCCATGGAAGTGTGATTTGCTGCCACTTCTTCATCAAAGTAACACTGAGTGGTGTGCCCGTTGCAGTTGCAGGCTGCAAAGAAACAACGACCAACAAGGTCGAACACAAGTTTTTTCTGAGGTAGATGCAGCTATTGGCATGGTTTCGGTCGAAGCAAGAGAAATCCAGCTCCGCCCAGCGCCAAACTCTTTTGGTCGAACTCACGTTCACAGGCGTTGTCACTGTACTGTGTGGCGGGTCTCCAGGGCTTCGCCACGAATCCAGGGCAGCAGTATTCACAACTTGCGCCGCACGTATTGTGGACGCACTGGCACTGCAGCATCTGAGGTTCGTTCGGATTCGTGAGGTCGCACGCCTGTGCGTGTCCGTTGCACACACACCTCCCACCGATAGAGATGTCCTTGATACTGTAGAAGTACTGCAGAGAAACGGGGAGACAAATGTTGCACTGTGACAATCACACATTCGCAGGTATCGAACGTGCACACGTGCGCACTTGGTGTTGCGGGTCAAAGCTGGCCTCAAGGGAGAGGGTGGTGCCGTCACAGAGTACGAGGCCTGAGTCTACGCTGTTGCTTCTTTCGACCACATCGTGACCTGGTTCGCAACAAGGCGCTCGCACAGGGTTTGCTGGCCAGGCACCAGCGCGTGTTTTGTACGTATGTTTGACGGAAAAATATTCTGAGGCAGGGAGGAGTATTTTACCAAAAGAGCGAGAGCTGACAAGGTGGGAGGGATTTGGTCGAAGAGGGAGGGGGTCAGAAGGGGAGGGGGGATTCCGGCAAAAATGGGAAGACGGGACTGAAGGATGGTGAATGGGGAGGGGGCTGACGGGAGAGGTTGACTTGGCTGATGGCCGCAGGCAAAGGGGAGTTGGGCTGAAGGGGACGGGACCAAAGCGGGGGAAATTTGGCCAAAGGGGGAGAGGATTTGATCAAGGGGGATGTATTTATATTTTCTGAGGAAGTGGGGTAAAACTTGATGTGGGGAGTGTGAAGGACTTCGAGTCAGCTTTGAGCCAAGTACAGAGAAAATGGTACAACCGTTCAACTTGTGAGCGTGGACGGAAAGTAGCTTGTCAAAATGACAGCAGTCTGATCCCGACATCTTACGTATTTCACACAATGGATGACACCCATTGCAGATCTTTTTCAGCCGAACTTTATGAGATCTTCATCTGCGAATCAACGTCAGGAAAAATACAATTGGCCATCAGTCACAGACCCATGTTGTTATTTTTTTTGTTCGCCGGGGTATTTTTGTCGCACACGTTCCAGCCGCACCACGAAAAGAATGTGGGTTGTTGCTGTTGGCATTTGTGAAGTTCTTGAACTCGAAACGTGGTCAAATTCTTTCCGCATCAATGGAGAGGTCATTGTTCCATCTCAACGATGTTGCACAACTTTGGAGTCACAAACTTTCTGTCCACGTCTGTGTTCACGACACAACCCTTGGCATCAGTGAATTTCAAGTTTCGCACAGGGTATTTTATCTTCTACTTTCTTCACCCATCAGGTGTCCATTCATCTCTGCAGCTTTCTGAAGATCGTGCGCACCACAGATGCGAAGCATCACTCACTCATTCGCAGACTGTGCATTGCAGAACCGTTCAGCAGAAGTGGAACCGTGCTGCTGCTCTGCGCAACTCGAACTCGCAAACTTATCACGTTTAGCTTGCAGTCTGGCGCCCAACGGAACTGAGCTGATCATGTTCAGCGAGGGGTGTGGCTGCGGTGGGTTGTGTACATGCTCGAGTGGCCTGCACACTGCGATGTTATCATCACAGCCCTGCACTTGCACGCACGCACAAATGCGAGTACCAGCCGGGAGTGAATTCAATCAAAATTCAATAACACGATCCCTGTGTGGGTCCCACACCTGTCTCGCCTGATTATGCCCTGTCGTGTCTGGCCCAGTATGCGGGATACTGATACTGACAAGTGACACCGTGGCAGAGAAGCGTACGAGTATTCCCTGTCAGACGAATGAAACGTACAACTCGGAACAACTCAATTTGTGCGTGGTGAACCTGCAGATTCAGCATTGGGTCAACCAAAAAGGGTTCTCTATATTTTCTGCAGATCTGCTTGGTGGTGGGCTCCGAAGGCAAGAATTTGACTCTGTGCGAGATTGGCATGATCGAGTGGACGCGACGAAAAGAATCGTCTCTGACAACAACTTTCCAAGTGGAAGATGACACAGAAACAACGCTTTGTGTGCGAAACAGTGTCCGTATGTTTTTTTAAAGCTGCAACTCGAAGATCAGAACTGCATACGAGTACTCGAAGATAAGTGGGGGCAATTCTGCTAGCGTGTCTCTCCACTCACAACACTATCAACATTAATTCTTGAATACTTGCCACATAGCTTCTTGTTTCTTTCCTCCACTCCGACACAAAATGTTCGGAAAAAAGACAGTGGAACAAGAGATCAAAGAACAACGAGCCCGCAGTTTGCTCCTGGTATTTCCAGTCTAATCAGGGGGAAACCAACTTGTTTTCAAAACAGGTCGCTTTTACCCCCCCCCTCCCCGGAAGCAACTTGGTTTCAATCTACAGATTGAAATTTAGGGGTGGAATAAACATCAGCTCACCCTTCTGGTTACTGTTGGGTCCATTCTCGCCACGGCCATCAGATGCCCCAGCAGTGTTTTGGTTCTCAAAAATTTGAGCCGAATATTGGTCGCTTTGGTCCAGTCTCTGAGTGTTTCCGAGTAGGAAAAGTTCTGGGCGCTGGGTCGATTGTTGACCAAAGACACGACAATCTGAAATTGAAAGAAAACCTGGCATGAAGTTGGAAAGAAATCTTGCGGGTGTTCGAACGCATTTGTTTGTAAATTTCGCATTGTGCGCCAAACAACCGGAGACCAGATGCGTGATTGATCAACGTTGGCTCATCTTCACGAGGAATGTCCCCGCAGCATAAACACGGAGATCTAAAGGAAGCGAGATTCAGTGCTCATGTTCTTCGTACCTCGCCACCTTCGAGAGGAACAACTTTGGAATACTCCGTGGTGCAAATGACACTGTCGTCTGATCTGATGTAGGATTCGTACTGGCCGCCAAAAAATGTTTCACAATCACTGAAAGATGAAAGACAATTTTTGTCAAATTCATGGCGATTTGCTTGGTTGAACATCACACAAGAAAAAATTGCGTATGAAAAGGAAACGATAATATTCAGAATCCTTTGCATTCCTGGCTTTCATGTAGAAAAAGTTCGTCTGAAGAAAGTATCCAGGATGAATCACCTGGGAGTGTCCGCAAAAAATTGCCAAGGTTTCCAGGTCTTGCCGAAGTCTGTGGATCGCTCGAGGGCGAACACTCCAGGTCGAGGGGAGTTGCCCATCTTGATGAACACGTAGGCCACATGAAATTCCTGGACAAAAGAAAAATTGAGTTTTTTGCCCGACACTTTTTTGGTTAGAACAAAAAGACAATGAAAATGCGCGCTTGGCGAGCCTCCAATGAAGCACGTTTCCAGTGTCAACAACAGGTGAAAAAACGTGTGATAACACTGAGGTCAACGACAATTTATCTGACCCCAAATGGGAATGCAAGTGGCACTGAATAACTGTTAAAAACAATTCTGGCCACGAATTAGTCGTTGAATGGTACTCGAAGACAAATGTTCTCCACGACCCGCTGCACAGTTGGGGAGGAAGTGCAGAGGACGTGACGCTGACAGGAATCTATCTGACTCTTGTCACGAACACCAAAGAATTTTGAAAACTTCTCATTTTGGTTTCCAACATTTTGTTCGCCATTTGGTCTCTTCCTCCACAAGTTTCATCTCTCTGGGGAACAAGTTCTCGTCGAGGACGCCAGGTCTCCATGTCAAAAAGCATCACAAACGACACCAAATATTTACAACCCGCACTGGGGTCAGCACCTTTCACCGCAAACCGCGGTCCGTTGGAAGGAAGCAATCTTGGGCTAGCAATCTTGGGCTTCAACAAAAGAGTTGTCACGTCAGACTCGGCAAAGTGCTTTTCATTTGGATTGTTCTCTGGATCTTTGAGTGGTTCATTCTGAATATTTCTTCCAAGTGATGGCCTGAATGCATTTTCATGCCTTCGCTGCGAATTGGAGTGTGAAAACAGGCAGAATATTGTTACTTTCATCCAAATGACTGCGTTGAGTGCAGACGCTGCTCGCATGTTTGCTTGCACATGTGTGGTGCACGGGGTGGGACGTGTTTAGAATTCCAGTTCCAGCCTATCAAACTTCCACACCACTTCCACTGTTCTCCAGGATGGTTTCCTCTTTCACCGCACAACACCCCATGCACAGGGCATGCCGGGGTCACTGGGTCGTAAATTTCTGAGTTGAACATGAACACACAAAATGGCAAGAATTGACAGCAAAAAGACACTTGCATGTTTCCCTTCTGACCCCAATGAACCCGAACTGAACCTGTTCGTTGAAGCTGTGACTTATAAATGCATCCGCTCCGTGTGGTGAGCTCCTGAAGATCGTGCGATAGCAAGCGCGAGAAAAGACAAAGCTTCAGAAGAAGGATTCGGCAGTCGCAACAAAACGTTGCGCATGCTACCTGTTGTAGGTCAATGGTGAGGTTGACTTGGTTGTACTGAGCTCCACGGGAGAGCGGCGGGCTCTGCCACCACCGCTCCGTGCCATCCACCGCCTGCGAGGCGGGGTGCGTCTGGTCTCCGGAGTGCGGGTCACAAACGTCGCACAGCTGGCCCTGGATGACGGAGAAAGTCGCCTGCACCGCTTCGTCCTCCAAGTTCGCACCCGTCAACTTGCAGAACAACTCGGGTTCGCTGACGCCCTCGCCGCATGTCGCTGCGATGGAGAAAGAGCGAAGTTTTCAGTGTGATTTTGATCAATCAAGCCATTTTTGTCACCTGGATGGCCGGCTACCGCGACCATCAACAATCGACAGGTCTCGCATTTCTGCAGTGAATTTGATGCAACGATCCGTGCCTTCAATTTCAAGAGAACCGAGATTCTTTTCTGCGGCTAAAGAGCTTGCAAATCAAAGAATTGCTGGAGCCTGCGAGTCGGTCTGAAGCCGGTCTCCCCAAACGCGCTGACCGTCACCATAACTCCCCTTCGCCTTCTGTATTCAAGTCCCCTGTCATAGGGTAGATTACTGTTTTTGCTCATATGATTTGAAATGATCATCAATGTGCTTTTGCTGCTGTCAAAAATTGTGAACTAAATATTTTCTATCTTTGCTGAAATATTTCTCCAAATTTTTTTTCCATTTCTCTTCGAACGATATTTTCTTTTTGTATCTTCAAGTTGTTGAGAAATAGCCTTTGATATTCAAAGTAGAGGATTGGAGTCTCATATTCTACTCGTACAAAAGATGGTATACCTATTTCTGCGGCTGAAAACTAACTTGCCTTCTCGATTGTCCAACACTTGCAGTTGGAGCACATAGGTGAGAAATTTGTGAGTTTGAGTCAAAACTCAGTCGACGATGTGTGAGCAAGTCTCCACTAGAATCTACCTCGGTAGATCTAGGGTCTGTCTAACTGCCAGGCCCCAGAACTCGGATCAAGCAAACTTTCAAAACTTTTCCAAACTCAGCGCGCCGGTTAATCTCTTACCTGTCGCCACGATCGGACGTCCGTAAGCCAAATTAAAATACGGTGGAGTGAGCACTTGAGCAACGTATCCATTGAATGTAAAGCAAAGTAACGTCAAAGTCTGGACGATCGTGGACAATCGCCCACACGCCATCATGGTTTCGCTTGGTCTGAGCCGTGATCGCAGAACTTGTGGCACTCGAGGTCCGGAAATACTGCCTTCTGTGGCGAATTTATAAATTTCCTCTTGAGTTTCAATGAAACGATGCTTGGATATTTTCACCAATTCGTCTGTGCAAATTTCAAGCTCGACTCCAGCATGAAATGAAAAATTTGTTTTGAGAAGAAAATGAGCCAAGCGAATTTGGCACCTGAATTCCTGCTCTTCTCCCCAAAACATAAGAGCTCTTGTCGAGCAAAACAGACTAAACATTCCCGCTGTGTCGTCGGGAAAGTCACAACACCTAAATTTGAAGGAAGTTGTCAAATTTCAACTTGTGATCCTTGAATGACATGTTCAAACCATCGAAACAATTATGATCAAGGCAATACTAGTCTTCAACAACCATGGGAAGCCGCGCCTTTCCAAGTTCTATCAGTATTATGTGAGTACTCTGGTTGCAGCTGCGGACTGTTTCGGTCCTTAATATATCGCCCATATCCCAGGTCGATAGCGGAACTCAACATTGGATGTTTGGTCTTTCGTGCAGCCACCAAGCTGCTTTTCATCAAAAGCATACCCTGACTCAGTTTGTTCGAACTCTGTTTGTTCACTTTCCAAGTGAGGATGGAAATTGCACCTCTCATTGGGTTGACGTAAGAGTGCTTGGCAAATTCAAAGAAATTAAGGTCTGTCCAAACTACTTGAATAAAACAAGGGATGTCGAGAAAACTGAACACCATCATGTGTGCAACACAACTTTGAAAATTGCGAGTTGTTTGAGATCTGCAATTGAAGTGTCAAAAAATTCAGGGGCAGATCCAAGGGAAACCATTTCTGAAAACTCAACGGAGGGAAATGGAGGTCTGTGACACGTCTGCCAAGACCCGCCCTTGCAGTCACTGATGCACAGCTCCAAATGGAACTCTGTTTATTGTACGTTTTGCAGACGGAGGACATGCAGCAGCAAATCATTCGAGAAACATTTCACTTGGTGTCAAAAAGGGACGACAATGTGTGTAACTTCCTGGAAGGTGGAACGTAAGTCTTCAGGTTTTTGAAATCACAAAACCATTTTGACAGAAGTATTTCGTAAAAAAGAATTATTTTCCTTTGAATTCGTTCTTGCAGGTTGATCGGTGGTTCCGACTACAAGCTCATCTACAGACATTATGCTACTCTGTACTTCGTGTTCTGTGTTGATTCCTCAGAAAGTGAACTTGGCATTTTAGACTTAATTCAGGTATTTGACGATTTTGTGGACTTCTCAAATATTTGTTCGCACTTTTGGAAGTTTCTTCAGTGTTTGAGCGGAATAACACCCAGCTGGGTTTGTGATTCGACAGAGCACAACAGAGTTTTGTTGTCGCGTTGAAGAACCCGGTCGTTTGTCCTGTGAAACACTTTTCCAACTGTCTGTGAGTCAGCTGTGCTATGTGTTGTCAACGGCACACGTGCGCAAAATTGACAAATAGACATCAGCGTGATCGCATCTTTTTCAGGTATTTGTGGAGACACTTGACAAATGCTTCGAGAATGTCTGCGAGCTGGACCTTATTTTTCACATGGACAAGGTTGGTGCAACCATTTTTGGAACTGACATCAAATCAGACAACAAAATGACGACAAAAGTTGACATGTCTCTGAATTTTTTTGTTGTTATTCCCATTGAAACCTTTTTGTGTGCGTCAGGTCCACTACATCTTGGCTGAACTCTGCATGGGAGGGATGGTCCTGGAAACAAATATGACGGAAATCTTGACCCGAATAGAGGAACAAAACAAGCTGGAAAAGGCGGAGGTTGGTTTTCATGTTTGTCTTGCTTTGAACCTGTGGAAATAACTGAGAAAGTGTGGCTTGAGGGGTTTCGCGAAGTTTTTGTTCTTTTGTTGCCGTGTTTTGGATACCAAGAACCACGGTTGCTCAGCACCGTGGGCCCAATCCTGTCACTCGGGTGGCGTCAGTGTGTTCGTGTACTGACACCTTGATGCTTCCGACATCTCACATTTCGGGTGGATTGCCCCTTTACTCTTCCAAAGGAAACCATGGACGACACAGCTTTCCCCATTCTTGTTTCATTGCTTCAGGCTGGAATATCAGCTGCGCCTGCTAGAGCAGTGTCTGCGGTCAAAGAAATGAACCTGCCGCAGAAGATCAAGGACATAAAACTTCCAGACCTTCCATCGATAGGAAATTTGAAATTCTAACATTTATATTCTTCCGCGAGCAAGTTGTAGTGAGTGAGTGATGTGCATTGAGACTTCATCAAATCAACAGGCCCGTCAATTTGGTCATTGTTCATTTGTTGGTTTTCTTTCTTGTCCATTGTCGGCCATCATTCCACTGAAGAAAATGTTATTTTCACTTGTTACTTTCTTTATTTTCTTGTCATATTATTTGTTTATTTTATTTGTTTAATTTTTATTAATTTATTTTTTATTTTGCAAAAGCCAAAACGTCGCTGTGCAGAGTAAACGCCGACGTACTCCCTGAACAACGGTGGCGAGATGCGCCGCTTGTGCGTGTCATCTGTTGCGATTTGTTTGTTGGGTTCTTTTGGAAGAAACTCTGAACGCTGAGTTTTGGCACATGTGCGCGCCACGCAAAATAACATGTATGCATCACGCAAAATAAAAGTTATATTGTTGAAACAAAAAGCCGAATTTTGGGCGTCCTGTACTGTCGAATTGGCTTCAGCGCGTGTGTTGTGCCTGTTCCCAACAATCGCTTTGAGGCAATCTTTTCCAAAAAGGAAATGGGCTGCGATGCTCTCTACACTGAGTACACCGCACAACCTGTTTCAAGGGAAGTTGTTTCAGTTTGGTGGACGACAGAATTTGCTCGGGCGGGTCTTTTTTCCGCACACGCACCGACTGGAATGCAAAGTTGAAGACACGCCCCCTCCCGGCCCAAGGGGCCTCGGGTGATTTGAACGGTTTGCAGATTCGGTTTGAAACCGAATGGGACAGCCGAGTGGAGATTAGATGCGAGTAACAAGACGTAATATTTTTGAAACCCGATTGGGACAGCCAAGTGGAGATTACCGGTACATGCGATGTAGTGATATCACAAACACGTTGGTTGGTATCTCGAGTGAGACTGAGCTCGACGGCGGGGACCACCCTATTTATTTTGTATACAGTGGTGCCATCTGTCCAGTGGTGGTTCCAATTCGCAGCTGGTGTGTCACACCACACTCCTCCCCCACGAGGGGGTGCTGGCCTCATTGGCCTTTACAATCAATTTTAAATATTCTGAATATTTTTACAATAAATATATATATATATATATATTAGACA
>JAAUXT010066948.1_pt1 | contig 39903 bp, 40 predicted proteins | sample 7278171 | NCBI WGS metagenome assembly JAAUXT01 (sample SAMN14350112, study PRJNA611818) | marine sediment metagenome | isolation source: surface marine sediment (1.8m) | place: French Polynesia: Moorea | collected 2018-08
GTGAAATCAGAATTTCCTCAAATCACCGTGAGCTCCATGGAGCTATTTTTTTCGTGTGGAGACATTCGACATTGCACCAAAATGCTTGGTCCCGAAAACACTTGTTCTGATCAGTCAAAGGGACTGAAGCATGTCCACATTCAAATCACCAAAGGTCATCACAAAAAAAATACAGCCCTGTGCACAAAAAATACATTTGCAGTTGGCAGGATCATATTTGGGAGCAGATTTGCAAGTCTATTGTCTGAATATTAGCGGAGACAAATAAAAGGAAAAAAGGACATTGGCAAATTGTTTGCTGTAGTTTTGGCACCAACAGTTTGTTCAGGTTTCTCAGGTTCCAACCTTTGTCAATGTTCATTGGCATGTTGATACAAGGCAAATAGCTTGTCTTTCAGCTTTGTGTCATTTTTGGCCTGTTGTCCATACGTGGCATGGGCAACAACAAGCCTCATATAGACCACACTGATTGCACCCATTTTGATGTTGGCATGGGCAGTTAATCCAGCCTCATCTCCCTCTTGAGTTTGTGCCAACACAGAAACTTCCTTTGCTCTCCTGCCAGAAAAGGCAATGAAGTTAATACTCAATCTTTCTTTGTACCTGATAATATCTGGCTTAGAAAAGTCATGTGGATGCTCAATGAAGTACTTGTGGAGGGCTAAACATTTGTCTGCAGATGCCCAGAGGCTGCCACATTTTCCACGTTTTGGATACTCTAGTGTTGCCACATTGAAAGGCACAATTCCCAGTAGTTGTTGGATGTGAGCTACTACTCCATTGTTCACAACATTGGCACTGACTGTCAACATTTCCTGCTTTTCATGCACATAGTTGACAAAACACTTGAATTCACTGGCATTGACAAAAACAATATCATCATCTACTTTCACTATCACATCATTGTTGCTGCTTGTCTCAGAGTAGTACCCATAGAATTGTGCCCATATTTTGTGCACAGGTAAATTTATATTCCTTGGCCTGTGCAAAATAACAAAGTCATGCTTGCTGACTTTGTCCTTGATGAACTTCAGATCTTTCTCTCTTTCACTTCAGTTTGTGTTGATACATGTAAAATCCCACAAATGCACCTCATTTACAATTCTATTTTTGTGTAGTTCAATCCAATACTTCTCCTGGAAAGCCAGCCTGTCTCTTCTCCCAGCTAGAACAGCCCAAATGACCTTGACATCAGCCTTGACAGTATTTATACTGTCACACTCATACTTGGGGCTGTAGAGAAACACCTTTGCATCCTTTGGAGGGTTGTACAACTTCTGACTCAGGTTCTTCAAAAGCTTCTCTTCAGCTGACAAAATGTGTTTGTGGACTGTCTTGTTCCAGCTGTGTTGATGCCCATTCCTGGTGATCACTATGGAGACACAAATCATGTCATTACCACCCAAATCACAAACAAAAGAATCACAATATACAAAAAGCAAAGGTTCCTTCTTGCATACCCAGATAAAGGGTCTGGGCACACACCAGTAGAGACACCAGCAGCCAGGTTGCTCTCACAGAACATTGCCTCTTCCCCTTTTCTTGTACCTGAGCAAATGAATTCTGAAATATCAAAACTATCCCAAGGAACAAATTGTCAGCAGTACGAGGTTGTATCAAAATATTCAGTCAGTCTTCATGTTCAGGGTGTTTGGCAACAGACATGGGTGGTTGACTTGAGACAATGTCAGACCAGCCAATTCTTTTGTCCTTCTCAGTGCAGAATGGCCAAGTGACTTTGCTCCTGAACAAGCAGAGTGACAGAATATTTTGATACAACCTGGTATAAACACATTCCTGTGCTTCGTTGTTGTCCATCAGGCAAAAAGGGTCTCATTTCCCTCACCTTGGTGCTTTCCATGGTACATCAGAATCTGAAGAAGGCAGCTGAAAATATGTTCAAGAGATGTTGAAAAGAAGCCTTTACACCAACACAAAAAGACACACACACACACAAACACACACATGTTTGACAAACTACTGCACAATTTTCACTGAACACACATGGATGCAACAAAAAGTGAATGAAGCAAAATTGACCCAGAGGACACAAAGAAGAGTCCTGACAGAATCAGTGTGTTGTGCAGCTCTCAATTGCAGGATGGATTGCTTTGGCAATTTTTCAGCAGTTTGTTGTGTGTTTGTTGTTTTTCTTTTGAAACATGACTCCAAAACTAGTGTTGGATTTCCCCCAGGTCTATTGCAGCTGAGAATCATACCTGCCAAAGTGGGGACCAATTTTCACCGTTTTGGAACATATTGCTTGATTGTGTAGCCAAAAACGAGACAAACGGGGGCCATCAGGAAGTAATCTTGTCAATTCTGAAGTTGTTCACAAAAAAAACGGGCTGCACAATGTGAGTGTCTTGCCACCTGCCGTGGGTTGAAACCAGGCTGGTCATGTCTGCTTGCAGGGGAGGGTTCTTTTATGACAAACTTGTCAACTAGGTCATCCCCCAGGACTTGAAGCTGTAGCTCTGGACAGTCAGGGTCATGTTGATTTGTTTGCTTGCAACACTGCACTTCATGCTATTTCTGCTTGGTACAAATAATGTTTGATTCCTGCAGTTAGAACTGTGAAGTTCAAAACAGTGGCAAATCGCTGCGAAATTATGACCTCTATCTATACTGATAAAGGAGGCTGATGCTGTTACTTTTCCTGAAAATTCTCTTGTATTTCATTCAGAAAACAGGCCCTTTATTGACTCGCCTTCACAAAGAAAAATCACCCAGAATCTAGATCCACTCAGCATGTATGTGTGCATACTATGCTGTACATGCTGTATATGTTTGGCTCAGGAAGCAAGGGGCGCCAATCCCTTTCAGCCCTCCTTGGGCTGCCATAGCTGTTCATTAATTTTTCACAGGGGACAGTCACACATAACATCCTTGTCACTGTCACACATGTAGGTTTGTCTTTGAGGTGGTACACCCTGCCACAGTTCAGCCCAACTCTGATAGGAGGAAATCACACAAATATCACTTCCAAACCTTTCCATTTGCAAAACAGAACTTTCTGTCCTTGTGGGAACAACTCTGATAACCAGCAAAACTTGGAAAAAAGAACCAACAGAACCCAAAAGACCAGCAAGGTATCTTTCATTTTGTGTTTTTGTTTGCTGACACAGACATAATGCAAGCAGTGTTCCACAAACAATCTTGTTTCTTTTGACAATTTGGTCTTTCTGATGACTCAAAACTGTTAGCTGCATAGGAAAAGGCAAAACATCCCAGCAGTGAATATATTGAAAGTGTTCTGTCCCTTAAAGTGTGAAGTCTGGTCTGAATATTAGTACAATTCCCTGTACTATGAGTACAAATAATGTTATGGCAGTGTTCGGCTGTCACACATGCTGCGACAGAGTCTGAGTTTGGTGTGTGGGTGCAATAACCCAAACTCAGAGAGTTTTGTACCAAGCTCTTAACGCAACTAGAGGAGATCGTACTCTGCACCGTGAGTACACTTCCTGATCAGCTTTACTCATTGGTGGGCTGTTACATATGCATACTTGCTTGTACGTTTCAAACACGGATATAATTACGATCATATCTTATCATCTGCCACCGCCTTATGTCCTTACAAAAGGTAAAGACAAAGCTGCACGAATGGGGACACTTTTATTATGTTCTCCTTCAGCTTTTCCAAGATTACATCAACCAGAAACAATTGTCATGTGAGGAAATTTTGAGCAGGTTTTATTACACCACGAAGGACAAGTCTTGGTCCAACATATTTTTAATCACTTTGTGTGACACTCTTCACAGCAAACTAGAGACAATACCCACACTTTGTGTAGCCAGAAGGAGATACAAAGCAGGGACCAAGTCCCTGTGGCAATCTGTGTAATTTTACCACACTTTGTTCCAAATACAGTAAAACATGTTCCATTTATTGCAAAAATATAGGTTTTGTGGGATCACGAGCACACGCTCCCATATCTGGCACTTGTGAGAACAGCTCTGTTTTTAATGACAGAATTTTGTATTGTTTCTGCAACAGTTCATTCCTGCCAACAGATCCCATCTCAAATGTTGACATTGGTTGATCACTCTTGTCACTCCTTCGTCTTTGCCCAACATTCAACATTCATTGTGGTTCATAGGGTTCGGTTTGATTCTTCTGTGTTCTGTTCCTGTGGTGAGACATTCTTTTTTGCCAACAAAATGTCGCAAAGTGTACAAGTTTCATTGTGAATGCTGGCTGACAAAGGCTTTTCATTCAGAATTCCAGTGCAAAGATGAAGGGTCCAGTCTGCATCTTTGTTTGAACACAGATCATGAACCTTTGAAATGTGATCAGTGAACTGACATCACTGTGTGGCCCCAGATAATTTTGTATTGCAGAGATGTCAGTAACACAGTGAAGTAACAATTGGAAACTCAAACCTCACAGCCACAAAGGAGCAACCTAGGAAATCTTCAGCTGCTCATCAATTTTATCAAAAACCTTCTCAAGTTTGTCCATTGATACCTGCATGTTGTTGACTTCATCATTTGGCTTCTCATAAATTCTCCAGTAAACAAGGTCCATCACATTTGCTGCCTCCCAAAACACATTCCTCCTCCAGGAAAATGATGAATCAGCAGGCAAAATCTCAACCACATGAGTTCCTTTCAAACAAAAATTGATGTTGCAGAAGGCTCCACCATGAACTCCAAGGACAATGTGAGGACGACTGAAGACTGTCATTGCTTCTGAAAGACCATATCCACCTTTGAACAACATTAGTGAATCATTTCCATATCTCTGATGTAGGAATTTTACCACATCATCCTGATTCAGAATGTTTCTGCCTTTATTTCTACTGTTTACTCTTGTCAGGAGCATCACTTTAACTTGCTTGATGAAATCATGAAATTTGTCTGGAACCCCCAGCATGGCCCTCATCACCCTCCATGTATCAGGATGTATTGTTGGGGCAACACAGGTGTCCAACAGTCCATCTGCATACAGGGTTTGTTTGTTGTAAAATACCAGCTGTGACATGTTAAAACCTAATTTCTTCAAAATAGGTATCACCATATTTTTGTCACCAAGAGCAGGTGGAAGCAAAATGAGTTTGACATCAGCAGGAATTATGTAATTGTAGACTTGGAGCAGTTTTGGCATCACTATATCTACAAAATGTTGGAAACGCCATCCACCATTTACCATTATGGAACACATCAATGTGGCATTGTCTCTTGTCACTTCCATTGCACTTCTTTCAGACAACAGATAATAATTACAGTTGCCCTTGGTTTGTTTTACAGCACCAAATAATTACCTTTTGCAGCAGTGAGCCTGAGGCCTGTATGTGATAAGTCCAGAGGGATTCCTCCTGTATCGCAAGAGGGTAATATTTGCTTGAATGGGGTCTTTCTTGATGCGTTCATTTGTTATATTTTCCTGTATAGTATAAAATGTCTCCCGGTCTGCCAAGTCCCCAAAGTTGGGCTCAGGCAACACAAAATCCTGATACACTAGTTTCACCACTTTTTTCCTCCTGAGGTCCTGCCTCAGCTTCATCAGGCCCTCTTCTTTGTTAATTGATTTGCTGTAAATTTGCATCAAGATTCTTCTTGTCTCAGGGTCATGAGAGTTTTTCAATTGCAGTTCCAAGGGAGTTTTTGGGTGTTCTGGGATATTTCCAGGTTCCAGTGCCAATGCAGAACCAGTATGATCTGATATGGTGATGCCTTTTCTCAATGTCCCTGTGGTTGGCTTCCAACCTGAAAACAAAAGTGTTCCATTTAGAGGAAGAGAAAACACCATAAAATTCATTTCAATATCTGGAAATGGAAAGAATGGGCTCAAAACAAACAAACAAAGTATGACATTACTGTGTCTGATTGGAGAGTATTGGTACAGTACAGTGATGATCAGGCTTGAAGAGAGACACAACAGGCTCCATAACAGCACAAATCTCTGGCAAGGCATCTTCATTGCAAGGAAAGAGGATTGTCAAGTTTCAAAACCTCTGGTCTTTCCCATGTGGTTTATAAATTGTATTTTTGAACAGGCCAGCAAGCACATGATTTTGCGGCACACTCCAAAAGGCAGTAGGTTTGCCTTCTGGTTTCATGTGTTTTCCAACAAGCCACCGAAACACGGTGACCGGAACACAGCAACTGAAATGCAAATAGGAGAATGCACCAACTGTCATTTTTGGTCAATAAAATGCACCCAAATCTATCCAAATTGTCTGTACATTGAAACTTGTCACCTGATTGCACATAAAGCTTGCCAAATCTTTGCCAAATATCTGTTTTAAACACTTTCCTGAAATCCCAAATTTGTACCCAACTTTGGCGGTGCCTGAAAACCATATACAAAATTGTGACAATATAAAAACAAATGACACAAGACCAACACCTTGTCAATCAACTACATTTCATCAAAATGTTTGTTTCTGGGGAATGTTTCCTCAGAGTCCTGGCAGGCAAGCAGTGCAATGAATGGACTCGTTGCTTTTGCACACTATGGTGCACCAGCAGCTACATTTATCACTCTCTTGGGGACAAGTGATTGGGCTGGAAAGGTACACGTGATCTCTTGATGGAAGTTTGTTCACCTTGAATGTTTGTACTCATTTGAAATAAAGAACCAGCCAAAGCTGAAATGCTCACAACAATAATGTTGCTGAGAAAACAAACAACTGCATGCAGACAGGAGAACAGAGACAACCACAGACAAGACTGAGGTGGGCACCACATGGGTGTGGTCCACCAGGTCTTTTGTGGTGGTAAAAGCTGAAGTCAAACAATGAGGCCCATCAGCGAACATGAAAGCTGTTGTCCCTGAGTTTTACAGTTCATGACACAGCTGCATTTCTGTGTGGAAATTCTCAGAAACTAGAATGTAGATCCAGCAAATATATTGTTGCTCTTTCTGGCTCTGGAAGCAAGGGGTGCCACTCCCTTTCAGCCTCATTGGACTGCCATAGCTGTTGCAGAGAAACATCACACCACAGTTTGCATAATTTTCATTTGATGGTGTTCAAGCTTCGAAGTTCATGTTTTCAAGACATGACAAATTACCTCAAAAAGGGGGCAAAATCTACATTTTTCAGAGATTCTCGTGGCACTAAACAGCTCTGAGAAATTCACTCTTGCTTTCCCACACAAGTGGGACAGTTGGAGAGACACAAAACGGCAAATTAAAGCAATTATCAAACCTAAACAATGAGAGCAGACAGTGTGTTGCTCCTCTTAGATCAGAGCCGGAGATACCAGCCAACCAAAAATACCCACTTGACCCAAAGACAGGACACGATCGCAAAAATGGATTGCACCTGAAAAAGTGAAAAACTTCAAAAAACATCAAATGGGTGGCACATCTGCAGCTTGCCAAAAAGAAATAAGACCAAATCACAAAGTTATCAAATTTTTCAAATGTGCTGTACATTTGTGAATCTCTTTTGCTTGGGGAGCTTCTGTGTGGGTGATAATATTATCAAAACTGCACCAGGATCAGTATGGTTGTCAAAACCATTTTATTTATTAGATTCTATGGTACTGGATAACAATTTAGTGACATTTATGTTGTGTATGTTGTGTGTGTGTCATTCAATTCAGACCACACAACTTTCATCAAAAATAACTGACATTCAGAATAAAATGTTATCACTTGCAGAAATGAAATATTGTCTCACAACACATTTCCTGTATTGAATTTGTTTCTGACTGATTTTTTGGAAAATATTGTTTTCACCTCATTCATTTCATTTGGTTTGTGGTTTTCATTGTTCACCCTATAACTTTTGAATGCTTGCCTCAATCCTTACCTAATTTGTGGGTATCATCCATGGGTGTATTGTGCAGATGACCTTGATTTTGGCGTATGTAGGTCACATGGTGTGGCTGCAATCTTGGATTTGACAGGAAACGTGTTTTTGGGTCATCTTGGGCTCATTTCTTTGTAAATGTTGGCCATTTTAGAGAATGTTGGTGAGGAACAAAAGGCAATCAAGATATATTCAGTTTGTGGCCAGGCAACCTGACCAACATATTCAAAATGGCTGCCAAATATGCATACATTTAGCCCTCCACAGGGAATGTTTCAATATCAACCAAACTTCTAGAGATCATTGCCCACAATCATTCTCAGTCAGTTACAATGATCAAAAAAATGTAGGTCATGTAATTTTCTGAAAATACCATTTCTGACCACTTTGAAGGGTTGTTGCCACTGGGAAAAAGCTGCTGAGCATTGCTTGAAACACTGTATGCCCTTCCTTCGAGCACTCAGTTTTTTGCAAAATGCCATGACAAATGACCTGTAAGACATTCTCTTGTTTTGGTATTTAGCTGAAACCTGTCTTGTGACCATCATGCTCTCTGTGAAGCAAGCAATAGCTTCAACCAATAAATAAATCAAGCTCCATAACCAACCCCAGGTGACCCGGTTTTCTGTGGACTTGCTTTTTACAATTTCTTTTTGTTTTTCATTTGACTGTCTCATCTTCTTGATACACTGTTGCTTACTTCACAGAGAGCAAAGATTTAAATTTGTTCTTGCAATTGCACAATTGCACTTGGTGCTTGTCACTGCTGAGCTCAAAGGAGGCTTGATTCAAGCATACAAATTCATTTTTCAAATCATTACCCTTTCACATCAATATTTTGGCCACTTCCATCTTTGTGTGCTTCTATATGCAACATCTTTTCCTCACAGAAAGCAGCTGCTCTGTTGAGAAGTATTTGCACCGAGAAGAATTCTGAGAGAGAAAACATTGGTCCCATTTGATTCAATGTATAACATTGGAAACATTTCCATTTTCCCACTTGTGGATTGCAAGTAATGACCCAATTGTTTTTGCCTGGCATATCCAGTTGTTATGACAGTTTACGAAATTTAATTTCACAAACGTACATACACAGAACATACAGATTCTGGACAAACAAAGTGGTGGATTTCATACAAAACCTTGCATCACAAAATTTGATTTCTTTGCAGCAACAATCAAATCTCTACATTTTGGCCAGTGTTTGATTGGTTTTTGTGGCATTCTGATACAAGGCCAACAGTTTGTCACCTAATTTTTGGTTCTTCCTGGTTTGGCCCCCAAAAGTAAGATGTGCAACAACAAGTCTCATGTAGACCACACTGGTCACTCCCATTTCCCTGTTGGCATAGGCAGTGATTCCAGGTTCATCTCCTTTGTGATCTCTTACTAAAATATATATTTGCTTGGCTCTTCTACCAGAGAATGCAATGAAGTTGATGCTTAGCCTTTCCTTGTATCTCATTATGTAAGGTTTGCAAAACATATCTGGATGCTCAGTGAAGTATTTGTGAAGAGAAAAGCATTTATCAGCAGAGTCCCACAGGCTGCCTTCAAATCCTCCTTTGGGATATTCCAGATTTACTACATTGTTTGGTACAATTCCTAGAAGTTGTTGTATATGAGCTACCACTCCATTGTTCACAATGTTTGCACTAACTGTGAATACATCCTGCATTTCATGCACATAGTTGACAAAACATTTAAATTCACTGGCATTGACAAACACAACATCATCATCTACTTTCACAACCACATCATTGTAACTGGTTGTCTCTGCATAGTACTGATAGAATGACAACCACTGTTTGTCCAAAGGTTGGCGTCTGTCTGGTGGCTGTTGCAATAAAGCAAAGTCATACTTCTTGACTTTGTCCTTGATAAACTCTGCATCCTTCACCTTATCATAACTGTTTCTTGTTCTGGATGTAAAGTCCCACAAATGCAATTCATCTAAAATTCCCTTCCTGTGCAGTGCAACCCAAATTTTCTCCTGAAATGCTAGTCTGTCTCTTCTGCCAGCAAATATAGCCCATATCACTTCGATACCAGCCTTTGCAGTGTTTTTGCTGTCACACTCATATTTGGGGCTGTAGAGAAACACTGGTGGGTTGTATAACTTCTGGCTCAAGTTCATCAATAATTGTTCCTCAGCAGACAAAACTGATGACTTCCTTTTCAGAACAGGCTGCTGCTGTGTGATCACTGTGAAAAAACCCAACAAATAAAACAGTTGTAAATGGGTTGCATAACCAGTAACATTAGCAAATCTTGAATGCAATCCTGTAACATGTTGCTTGCACTTATTGGTGTGGCACCCAATGACCAATAAAAATAAAACATTGCTACAAATCATTTCTCTGTACCTGAGTATATAGTGTAGGAAAACACTGCCAGAATTACAACAAACAGCAGGGTTGACTTCAGAAGTAATTTCCTGGTCCCTCCAGAGTATACCTGCACGACACAACTTTATGCAATGTCATAGTGCTCCATTGTGCCAAGTTCAGTGACTTGAACAAAAACAAAATATTGTTCCAGTTTGTTCTTTGGAACACACAAAACCATCTTGGGTCTGTGTACTTTGCCTTGATGCATTTGGAAGGCCAATTTTCTGCCCAAACTGTGTCCGGAAAATGAGCAAGTTCACAGTGTGTCACCTGACATACCTTTTTCTTTTCCATTGCTGAAATAAAATTGTGAATTCAGTTGTGAGAATCAATTTTTTGAAATGACATAGGAAAAACCAGGAAGACACAGGGAATCACACAAAAGGATACAACCCAAAGGAAACAAGACAGTCAACATTTGGTGGAATTTACAACTGCAGATTCAGGCTGAAGTTGAACAAACTGAAGTTTATGTGTATGTGTGTGTGAAAAGAGGTATTGGCAGAGCAAGTGTGTGTGTCTCGTTTGATGTATTTTGCAATGTTGCCAACATCAAACCAAACACAGGAGAACAACTTACATTGAGACAGTTCGTGCTCTACTATTCAGTAATTATGGAGTGCGAACTTCACCAGAGCTGTTTGCTGTTGAGTTGATCCCTCAAAGTTGGGTGTACCTTTTGTCTTCAGTTCATGCAATGAGACAAAATCTGAAAATGCACACACAGAAGTGAAAAACACAGTTGAACAGATATTTGAAGGACACCATTGTCTGTGATGTTTACCAGGGTTCCCAAGTAGCAAATGGATGCATCAAACTAACAACAACAAACTTGGGTGAAAAGTGAAATTGTCTTCTTTGCTGGGCCTTGGGGTTCATTCAGTAATCTCCAAAAGTTTGATGCATTATTCTAGTTTGTGAGAAAGAAAGGAATTATCCCATCACTCACATTCTAGACAGACCTGTTTGCTATTTCTTTACTTTTGTTTCCTTCAAATTAGGACAGGACATTTGAAATTTGACAAAGTATCAGGCTCTCTTCAGGCAATGTCATTCAGGCTCCCAGAATGTATTAAGCTGATAGAGTCACCAGTGGGGAATTATGGCAAAAACAACAAGCCAAATTCACAGATGTCCCCAACAGTAAGATCTGTGTCTGAGAAATTTTGGCCAAAAACAACCCAACTATCAGCACTGTTGAATTGGCTCAAATGCAATTACTTAGGATGTAATTTTGAAGTTGGTTCCATCAGGCGAACATGCTTTTGGTCTGGCTCTGAAAACCTGTTGTGACCCATTATCAGCACTGAAAATCACATGGAATCTAGATCCACACTTGCAGACACTCATGGTGTGCCATTGGCTCTGGAAGCAAGGGGCGCCAATCCCTTTCAGCCATCTTTGGGCTGCCATAGCTGGACAAATTTGGCACCTTTTGGGAGGACTAGTGCACATGATGACATCATTATTTGTTTGGTAAGTCTGGTGTTCTGATCACAACAATCAGTTCGTTGCACAAACCATCATGTCCTGCTTTTAATTCTTGGATTTCATGTTCCTTTTTGGTTTTGAAAGGTCCTGGACTTGCAGTTCTCTCACAGCAAATCTGTTCCACAAAAATACTTCATTCTTGACAGTGTCAAACAACCAGTTGCACACGGACACAAAAAAGTCTGGATAACAACAACAACAACAAAATGGATTTTAAATGAAATCAAAAGGATCCTTTGGCACACTGACTGAGGGCTTCACATATTGTAAGTGATTTGAGGAGGTTGCACCATGTTGATGGTCACTCTCTTAGGAATGGCGAAAACAGGGGCAATTCAAATGGATGTTCTTCAGCCTGAAAATCAAAATTGTTCAATGCAGAGAGAGACACACAGAGAGAGAGAGAATGAGAACACCATAAAATTTATTTCCAAACCAGCAGCACAACAAGTTAATAATTTACAGAAAAGAACAAATCTGCTCAATGTTGGAAATATCAAACCACAACCAGACCAGGTTTGTAGAGAAGCACAACAGGCTCCAAAGCACTTTTGCCCACCAGATGAACAAGCAAACAACATGTGTCAAAACACAACATGCAGGCTACCCACTGGTTTGTTCAGCACAGACTGTCCAATGTAATGCATTGTTTCCAGTAGGAAAGCTAAATGGCTTTGCCATTGGATTCCACATGAACTCATGAAATAGCCTGCAGCTATTGCTTGGCCAGCTTGCCTCTAACACATGCTGGTGAAGTGGTTGTTGTAACATATGGTCCAAATGCAAACAAACTGTTTGATCCACATACTTCAATTCTTCAATGGGTGGAATGTGTCAGAAGTTGCAGATTGTCCTGTACTGTTGGCATGTGAATCACTTTGTTGCTTGACATTACAGATATGAAGGGGTTACAAGGTATTTTCAGACAAGTAGCACAGATGTCTTGTTATACTGTTGCAATGTTTTTGTTTGGTCTTGAAACAGAATGCTGCAGCCAACATCTCCATCTCCAGCTGTGAAAAAGAATACACTGATTCTTCAGAGGCTGAGACAGGTTCTGTAGCAGATTCAGATTCAGATCAGATTCTTTGTTTGAGATTGGCTCAAGTAATAACAGCTGAAATCTACCTACCCAATTATCACATATAGAAACTGGCATGATGTGATCAACTGCCGTTTTTGTCATTGGCAGATGTGAAGTGTACTGTTTGTGACAGAGATTTTGATGCATAAGGGAAAAAACACAAAAACACTCGAGTAAATATTTTTGGAAAGCAATCGACAACTCCTTCTGAACCTGAAAAGACATGTCAAACAGCAGGAAGCATCAACGTGACCAGGACACTTGACTGGGATGCAAGATGAAATGTGGGGCATTCTGTGTCCAAACCCAAGTTGATGCAGAACAGATGTAGAACAAGCATCTGTCTCAGACTAAGAGACAGGCACCAGTCCAGAAGGAGGAGGATCAGGTTCTGCAGAGTGACAGCCAAACTGGTGAAGCAGAGGCAAACAGTAGCCAGACCTCTTCTGTTGTTTCTTCCTTGGAGTCAAAGTCATTTTGGGGTCCAGCTGAAAGATCTGCAAGTGAAGAGAGGGGAGGGGATGCAGACAGTGTCCATGGGAAGGAAGCTGCATCTGAGACCCTGGCAGAGCTTTCCATATCAGCTGGCAACAAGGCTGGTGGCACAAAGACCATTATGACAGGCAATTGGAGTGTTGAGGAAGTGGCTATGATGAAACCAATGGGCAACACCCACCAGGGGAGCTCTCTCAGTGAGTGATAATAATGCAGCTGAAAAGAAACATCTGTAATCTGCAAAAAAAGAAAACCTGCTGTCTCCTGTATGTGCTACACGACAAAACCATGGTGAAATTGGGACAGTTGACTGGGGCAATGAAACCAGGATGATGTTACAAAACCCAGTGCAGTTTTAGATTCACAGGTGAGAAGAAAGACAACAGAAGAGGAAGCTCTTCAAAATCTGGCACCTGTGCCTGGGAAGCAGTGGGAGTATCAAATGAGACTGCCCAATGCAGTGCCTGGGAATGATTGGTCTCACATAGCTAGTGAGGGTGAAAAAACATCCACTTGCTGTTCGGGTGAAACAGTGACAGTCACGACAGTCACAACCATTCCAGGTAACAAAGTGAAAAACAATAAGGACGGTGAAGTTGACCCCTGTAAGACCTTTTCAGACATTGAGACAAGTCAAATTTGAGAACACATTTTTCACGGAGTGGAGAGCCTGGAAAATTCTTTCTCTGCCAAAGTCAACGCTCCCTATGAGAAATGGCCTGCTTTGACGTCACAAATTCCAAAACGTCACATGTGACGTCATAAAAGATGCAGCAGCCATCCTGTGAATTTTTTAGAAGCAACCCACCACCTCACCAATGCTCCCCCTCAATATACCTTTGGGGAGCTCTGCTTCTGCCAGAAATACCATCTTCAAGCTGGGGTGATTGTATCAAATGTACTCAATTTTCTTGCCATTTGCAAGGCCTCTGGAACCCAATTGGTTCTGGTTTTTGTTCCCATTTGGAACTGGTGTTCTTGTATCTGCCCCAATTGGGCAACAATTGTATATGTTTGTTGTGGCTCAGGCTACCCTGACCACCAGAACAATGTGCAATTGGCTTTTTCCTGGGCTAACCCCGGTTTCAGCCAAGACGTGATCCATTGCTTCAAGAATAAATTCACCCTTGTCACGTCAACACGGCTTGCTTTGTGCCAGAGAAACAGGTCACTTCACTTCAGTCACCATGCTTTTGGTCCAGGTATGGTGAATGTTTGCATGCATGTAATCATCCTGAACTCTCAACTGTGTGTAAGGAGTAAAATAGCCAGATTCCATTCAGTATCAATTTTTTGTCCCCAGATTTTTCTCAGTCAGACCATGCAGGTCTGGAAAGGTCGGGGGTGCTCTCTTTCTTTGGCAACAAATTGGCTGTTTTTTGTCAACACATTACTTTTCTACACAAGGTGTGGGACATCCCTTTTCTCTGTTCAAACTTCAGATACTCATGGCGATGTACTGGCAGATACTTGTGGCAATTAATTTGCAGTTCTGTTTCTTCCACTACAACATTTTCAGAAGCAAAGCAAGATTTTGGACAGGGATTTGCCAGTGTTTTGTATAAAACATACTGCCCCAGTGCAAAATCTGTGCTCGGGACATTTTTGGATGCAACACAATTTCATCATGTCTGTCTCCTTCAATATTGATACACTCGAAACATCTTTAACCACCAATGTCTTGCAACCACTTTTTGTGACATGTTCTATGTTTGTGCCAGTTTTATGTCCATCAACAAAATAGAACTGAACCATCTCAATTTCATAAATTTTACAAGATAGTCGTGTTCATTCTGAGACAGTTACGAAATGATCACTTCCAGCTCAAAAACACATTGCAAAGACACGACTCAGCCACTCATCATGAAAGACCGGACCTGATTCACCAAGGGCAAGCAATTCAGGAACTGAAATCAATGACAAAACCCAAGTCATGGACATTTCCATGATACTCACCATGTTCAACACTGCTTCGTCTGAGTCAAATATTTCCAACAACACAACAACTCACCAATCTGCTGGGACCATGCTGTCTCATTTCCTGGTTTCCTAAAAATAACTTTTCCAACAATGCATCAGAAGCAGTTCAATTTGTCTGCAACTTGAAGCATCTCAAAGACATTTGTCAGTTTCTTAATTTCCAAACCATCATTCTTGATACAACTCCAGGCACCATTTGCCCATTGCCAGATTGTTTGAACAGTGATTAGTAGTATTCAGTGTCTGAGTGTAGTCACCAAGGTGGCCAAGCACACAGTGCAATCTGAAGGCCACAGCTTCCAGGCACAAACTGGAAGATTTCAATCTCTTCCTTCATGGTTCTCATCTTGACCAGGACCAATGCTTAGTTTGTGGCTGAAAGATTCACGTTTGTAAAATTGTACATGTTCCAAGAGTAAATGGTGTTGGAATCTAGATCTATTGCTCTTGTTATTTGGCTCTGGAAGCAAGGGTTGTCTCTCCCTTTCACCCATAAATTGCTGAGAACACCACACCAGGGCAACATTGTCTGAGAAGTGCACAACTCAGATCAGGGCAGCTTCACATTGATCCAACAAAAGAATGAAAATTTTGGGAATTATCCAAAATACACCAAATGAATATTTTCTTGTGAGGAAACAGAGGAGATTCAACCAATCAGTGCAGAGTATCACACCACACCACACACAGACAAAAACAATTTTCAGTTTTCCAGCTGTTGGGTGTTGGATCTGCTTCGCTTCCATTTGTGGTGTCACCTTTTGTGTATTTCAGAATTTGCAGTGTTGTTTTACCTTGTTTTGGGTGACCCAAGTGTGGGAAGTTGTGTTTTGTTCAACTCATACCAGCTTCAGTTTCAATTGGGAAACAGCAAAGGGAAGTTTTTTTGAATGTAATTTATTGATCAAAGATGTCCAGTCACATGAACACTTGAGATACACCATAATGCAATCATTGCCTGAGAGTGCTTGTGTGATCCAAGTTTGTGTTTCACAACATTCATGTCTTGCTGTTGCTTAACAGATAGAATCCAGCAACAACAACATTGTTTTCTCTCAAAACTTTGTAAATTGTTTTCAGTTCAACAGACTGGCGCGCGAAGGAACGGTCACTTCTGCTGTGACTAAAGCACGAGACCAACGAAACAAAGACTGAAATATGCTCCAATTCAAATCAATGAAATGAACACCAAAACACTCAACACTGCACAATGGAACATTTGCAGTTCGTGGAGTTGGTGGGACCAGCTTCGTAAGTGTTGCAAGTCTTATTTCTGAGTTTCAGGGCAGACAAATAGAAGCAAAATTAAATTAGGAAATCCTTGTCAACCATTCCTGCCAAGTTTCAGCATAAACATTTTTCTGTGTAGTCGTCAATGTTCATAGATGAATGAGGCATTTTGATACAAGGTCAATATTTTGTCGTTTAGCTTTGGGTAACTTTTGTCCTGTTCTCCAAATGAGGCATGTGCAACAACCAACCTCATGTAAACCACATTGGTCGCTCCCATTTGTGTGTTGGCAAATGCAGTGATTCCAGCCTCATCTCCTCCATGATCTTGTGTCAATACAAAAACTTCCTTTGCTCTCCTGCCAGAAAAGGCAATGAAGTTGATACTCATTCTTTCTTTGTACCTGATGATATCTGGTCTCCAAAAGTTATCTGGATGTTCAGTGAAGTACTTGTGAAGGGAGAAGCATTTCTCTGCAGAGGCCCAGAGACTTCCTAATTTTCCACCTTTGGGATATTCCAGTGTTGCCACATTGAAAGGCACAATTCCCAGTAGTTGTTGGATGTGAGCTACAACTCCATTGTTCACAACATTGGCACTTACTGTCAACACTTCCTGCTTTTCATGCACATAGTTGACAAAACACTTGAACTCACTGGCATTTACAAATATAATATCATCATCCACTTTTACAACCACATCATTGTCACTGCTGATCTCAGCATAATGCTTGTAGAACTGTGCCCAAATATAGGATGCAGGTAAATTTCTGTTTGGCCTATGCAAGGTGACAAAGTCATAGTTGCTGACTTTTGTCCTGATGGCTTCCAAATCTTTCTCTCTTTCACTTTGATTTGCATTGGTCCAAGTAAAATCCCACAAATGAACATCATTGACAATTTTATTTTTGTGTAGTTTAACCCAATATTTCTCTTGGAAATCCAGCCTGGCTCTTTTCACAGCAATAACAGCCCAGATCACCTTGACATCAGCTTTCACAGTTTTTACATTGTCACACCCATATTTGGGGCTGTACAGGAACACTTTTGCATCTTTTGAAGGGTTGTACAATGACTCACTTAGGTTCTTCAACAGCTTCTCTTCAGCTGACATAATGTGTTTGTGGACTGCATTGTTCCAGCTGTGTTGATGCCCACTCCTTGTGATCACTATGGAGACAAAATGAATGAAATATATATGGCCAAAACATATCAGAGGGCAAAAGTTGAAAATTCTATCTGCAGCTTCTGACATCAACACCCCTCCAAAAAAGACCACTTGGAGCTCATCAGGATTCCTTGCAACAAACGCCATTTTCCTTGGTGCAGTTATTTTGTGCAGAATGTATCCATAAAAACAAACACAAGCATATGAAGCCTTCGCATTATTCTGAAATCTGAAGATGTTTTGCAACAGAAGCCGTTGGGGTATATCAAAACAAAACTGGCCAGTATTCCACAATACATACCGAGGTGCAGAGTCTGAGCCAACACCAGCAGAGGAACAAATAGGCAGGCTGTTCTGACAGCACAGTGCCTGCTCGCCTTCATCTGGACCTACAGGAACAAATGACAGAATGGCAAAAATTCACAAATCATCTTTGTGCAAGCTATATTTTGTCAGCACTTCAAACAGGTCAAACAGGATTGAATGTGCAAGAAGAATAATGTCTTTCAGACTTTCAAAACATAAGTGTGTTGCTATGCACAACTTGCTGAAATGTCTCTCTGCCTCACCTTGGTGTTGACAATTGTGTACCAGAATCTGAAGAAGGCAACTGAAAAAAATGTTCACCACTTTTGATCTGATAGCTCAATAGGTTGTTGCAACACCAAGTGAACAAAGCAAGGAACAGACCTAAGGAATGTCAGGGACCCTTATTTTCAGGATATATTATGTTGCATGTCATCAGTGTTTTGCTCTTTATTGTGCCAGCTTGTTTGAAACAAAAAGTTTTCCCATCTCCAAGGAAAAAAACTCAACCTGGGTGATATTGTATTTTTTTTTGTGACTCCAGGAACAATGTGTTGGTCAAAAGGCCTCCAAAATATTGTTTGGAATTTTGCATCAGTTCTATTGGAGCTAAGAATCCAGCTGCCAAAGTGGGTTCTCTTTTCTCTCCTAGGAAAAGGTGGGATTGTGACCCGTTCGTAGGCAAAGGCGTGGAACATCAAGGAGTGGTTTTGAAATGGGTAAAGACTGGCACTGAGGGTTCACCCAGCTCCAGTCCAACAAATGCAGTGTCTCCAGCATCAACCAAAGTGAGTTTGCAATTGGATTGATCTTGGCCTGGCCAAATATACTGAGACTGTTGATTTGTCAAAAGCCTTTTTTTATTTCATCCTGAAACAAGTTTTCTGGTGATGCAACTTCAGAAAGATAAATCACCAGAATCTAGATCCATCCAGCAAGCATCTGTAGATACTCCGGCTGCATCTTTGGCTCTGGAAGCAAGGGGCGCCAATCCCTTTCAGCCCTCCTTTGGCCGCCATAGCTATTCATGAGTTTCTGACTGTGGCTAGAGACACACCTCCGTTGTTCCAAGTATCTTCCAAAAATGAAATACCACTTCCAAGAAGCAGATTATGAGCTCTTTGTAGCTGTCAAAAATTACAACACAAAATCCCATTGAGACTCTTTTTAAATGATTTGAGGAGGTTTCGCTGTTTTTGGGAGCTCAATTTTTGAGCGACCAAAACAGGGTGACCTAAACAAATCACCTTCAGGCAGCCTCTACGAAAAGCATTGGTACACCTATTTCATGGTCAAGGCAAGGATCAATTTATGATCTTTTGGGCTTTTTTATTCAATTTGGATTGAGAATAATGCAATTGGAAGGAAAATGTGAACTTTGAATTTTTGGGTTCTCCAGATCATAAAGGTAAAATTTGGAGGGGGTGGAAATTTTGGGACATGCTTGATTGGTCTGTATCTGAGAAAGTACAAATATTTGGTGAAAGAAGCAAAATGAGATGACTTTCAGGTCACTTGTTGCTCAAGCTGTAGATGAAGAATTCAGTAGCAGCCCTATATCCATATAATCTCATATCCATAGTAGAGCTGTAGAGCCGCAAAACAAAATGGCAGCCCCTAGGTATAATGGTTGTCCCCATATAAGAAAACCAAATTGGCCACTCTCACTTGAGAGCCCAAATGAGATGTTGCCTCCTCAGCTGCCAGCACACAAATGATACTTATACTGTTTCCCAGGCCCATCAAAGCCTTTCAGCCAATCAAAATGCATTATGCATTCCAGCCCTGAACCTGGCATAAATGCTCAAGGGGGGGGGGGTCCCTCAGCGTCATACGTCACAGACAGACAGGTACTGACAATATAAGTGGCGCTTTAGGCGACCAAAAAACAAGAAAATTGTATGGGCATTTGAATGATAGCATTCAGAGAATGCCACACACTTGATGCTCAACCTCTCCTCACTGACCACTTCAGGTCTACATACAAATGTCAATCGGATGCTTCACAAAGTACCAGCGGAGCATTCTGGAAGTACTGGTGTCAAGAGTTTTGCAGACTGCTTTGGCTGCTCTGGGTCACCATTCTGCCAACACTTGGTTGTTTCCTACCAATTGTTGTTTGGGGCTGCCAGACCATTGTTCACAGCCTTTGAAGACAACCTGCATTTCATGCATTCCATTTGACAAGGAACTTGAACTCATTGAAACATAATGCCATCACCAACCCAAAAATAGAAAACATTGATTTTACTCCTTTTGACACAGAACACAGACAAAGAACATTTTCTCCGTAGAAGCCATGTCAGTATTGGTGATTTTAGGAAAAATTCATGGCTTTCGTACTTCTCACAAGTTGTGTTTTGCTGTAGTGACACTCTTTAAATTGACGTGCCTCTTGCTTTGAAAGCAAGACAGAGTGCAATGGTGATGTAAAAAATCACAAAGGTCACTACATTTCCTCCACTTCATTTCAATGTTCAACCCTCAGCTGCTGATCAATTTTATCCAGGATCTTTCCAAATTTGTCCAGTGATATGTCCACATTGAGGGCATCATCTTTTGGTTTCTCATAAATTCTCCAGTAAACAAGGTCCAACATAGTTGCTTGCTCCCAAAACATATTCTTCCTCTTGGCATAAGGTGGATCAGCAGGCAAAATTTCAATCACATGAGTTCCTTTCAAGCAAAAGTTAATGTTATAAAAGGCTCCACCATGAACCCCAAGAATGATATGTGATTGACTGAAGAGTGTGATTGCATGAGAGAGGCTGTATCCTCCTGTGAATAAAGTCAGTGAATTATTTCCATACTTCCTGTGCACAAAATTAACCAAATTATGCTGGTTTAGCAGATTTCTTCCTTTGTGTCTACTGTTTGCTCTTGTCAGGAGCATCAATTTGACCTTCTTGATGGCATGGTGGAATCTATCTGGAACCCCGAGCATGGACCTCATCACATTCCATATGTCAGGATGTATTGTTGGAGCAACACAGGTGTCCAACATACCATCAGCTGAAAGGGATTGCTTTGTGTAGAACACAAGTTGTGACCTGTTGATACCTATTTTGTCCAAAATATGCAGAATCATGACCTTATCAGCCAGAGCAGGTGGAGGCAAAATAATTTTCACATCAGCAGGTATAATGTAATTGTAGACTTGGATCAATTTTGGCATCAGTGTGTCTGTGAAATGTTGGAAACTCCATCCACCCTCAACCATGAGAGGGCACATCAAGGTTCCATTGTCCCTGGTCTCTTCCTTTGGATTTCCACCAGGTACCACATAAAACTTGCACCCTCCTGCTGTGTACCTTATAGTTCCAAAACCACGTTTGCAGCAGTGTGTGTGTGGCACATAAGTGATGAGTCCAGAGAGATTCCTCTCATATCTTAAGTTGGTAACATTTCTCTGTGTGGTGTGAAACATCTCCCTGTCTTCCATGCTCCCAAATTTGGGCTCAGGCAACACAAAATCCTGATACACTAACTTCACCACTTTTTTTCTCTTGAGGTCTTGCCTCAGCTTCATCAGGCCCTCCTCTGTTGAGATTGATTTGTTGTAGATTTGAATCAAGATTCTTCTGGTCTCAGGGTCCTGTGTATTTTTGAGTTGCAGCTCCAGTGGAGTCCTGGGGTGGTCTGGGATGGTTCTGTGAACTGGAAGATGGCGAGGTTGAAAACCTGAAAAGGCAACCCCATGTGTTCAAATCCATCCACAATGACAACAAGAAGGCCCCTGATTTTCTCGAGATGAATAGATAAACACCTTGGAACAACCACCCCACCACCCTTGATGTAATTCTTCATCTTTCCATTCCCACAGAAATTTTTCGTCTCACAGTGCTTCACCTTTGTGTGGTTGAGGCAAGGCTCCCATGTGGGACACAGTCATGATGGTGGCCAGAAGAGGCAGGATCAGCAGCAGGCATTTCAGAGGAAGGTTCTCCACCTGAAATCAATCACTTTGTTGTCACTGTGACACATGAAACAGCTGTTCTGACAAACAGTTCTTATATGCACAATGAAGCGAAAATTGACCAGGCAAAGGGGGTGTGAGTGCTGTGTTGCCAAACAAAACTTTTTTCACATTGAACTGCCTCCAGAACACGCAGCCAATTCATCCAGAATATTTGCCTTTTTGCATGTCATGGTGATGTGGTGTCTTGGCTACCACAGGCACAAATTGCATCCAGTTCTTATCATTGCAATCAAACAACTGAAGTTGCCACTGCGAGGTCATGTGGGCCCTGTCAAAATGTTTGCCTTGGAACTGGTGTGTTAGATTGGATGCAGCCTCAAAACTCCTCACGCCCTGATGTCCTGCAAAAAAGTGGAGTATGTAGATGTTTATGTCATCAAATCTTGACACCAAGAATTCAATAAATTCACTGTGGTGATGTCATTCAAAATTACTGAATTGGATGTTTCAACATCAATCACTGGTCTCTTGATGTTGCATGGTTTCACTTGCACCCAACATTTTTGGATTGGTGATCAAGAAGTTGAGAAATGTTTCTTGAAATGCACTTAGTGGTGTTCGAAATTATGGTTGACTTTCTTGCAAGATTCGGAAAGTGGATGACCAAAAGGACCTTGGGCAGACATACCTGTCTGCATGACCAATAAAAACACAAAAATGGAGCCCCATTGGTTCATTCAACTTTTATGACAGCAAATCATTGTGATTCTTTGTCAGTGCAACATGAACTCCAAGTTTTCATTGAATGTGCAGGGAAACTGGGCATTTACTTTCTGATAGTGATGCTTATCCATCATCATTGATTTGGAAGCTTTGGAGAAATACCATCTCAATGGGATGGCTGCAGTTTGCTGAACAAAAACTATTCCAACAAAAACACAGTCTAGATCTGTTGCAGATGTTGCTGGTTTGGCTCTGGAAGCAAGGGGCGCCACTCCCTTTCAGCCCTGTGAGGCCGCCATAGCTGTTGTTGGGGGTGAAATGCATGCTCTCCCTTTCATCTCTGGTTCACCCGAACAGACACGCATTGTCTCGCGATGGTCCGTTGTTGTCATCCTGGCGATTGTTGTGTGAAATCTGAAAAATGCAAAATGGCACAAACAGTTGCTCTGCCCCTTGGTGCTGAGTCGTGGTCATTGTTGTTTGCCTGGATCTACTGGCAAGATAAGCCACTCCCATTTGAATGCAAAAAAACCATCACCTTGAGGCTTTCTCCAGTATCAAGTGCTCACCTCTGATTTTCAACATGGAAATGTCTGTTCAATGCCCTGTTTCACACAATGACACAACTGCACACTGCATGTTCCAGCTTGGGCATTCTTTTCAGGTGATTTGAGGACGTTGCGCTGTTGAAAGGAACTCAATGAAAATTGAGGGACCCAAACAGTGTGACCGAAACATATCACCTGCAGGCATGAGTGTGGCAGTTTCATGGTGAATATGAATTTCAAATTTGGATCTTTTGGGTCCTTTTAAATTTGTGTGGGTCAAGGAAAACTTGGGAGTAAGGAATTAGTCAAGTGAGAATTGTTAGGTTTTGAGGGTAAAAATTCAAATTTTTTGGGCTGTCAAATTTTTGACTTCACTACACAAAGAATGTGATATCTCAGACATGATATCTCAGACAGTACAAATATTTGATGGTGGCTGAGTATTGATGCAATTTAGTGCATATTGATCAGGTGTAAGACTTGTATCATTTGTTTTTCATTCTCATATATGTATGTGTACATGAGTTTTAGGTAGGGCCAAAGTTTGGGTACAAGTTTGTGATTTTGGGAAAGTGTTCCAAAGAGATCTATTTTGCAAAGATTTTGGCAAGTTTTATGTGCAATAAGGTGACAAATTGCAATGTACAGATCATTTGGAATTTCTGGGTGTATTCTAAGTGATAAAAACAGCAAATATTCATTGAAATTGAAAATTGCGCATCTGCTTGTTTGCATTTCCGTCACTGTGTTTTGGTCACCTGCGTTCTGGTTTCTCAAATCACCAGGAGCTCCACTTTTCATAAACTACCTGTGGAGCTTTCTCCTGTTTGGGGCTGCTAGACCATTGCTCGCTTGCTGCGAAGCCAACCTGCCTTTAATGCATTCCCCTTGACAAAGGACTTCAAATCATTGAAGCAAAATGTCAACAACAACCCAAGGAATGAAAGCATCATTGATTTTACTGCTTTTGACACAGAACACAGATAAAAGAATATTTACTCTACAGAAGTCATATCAGTATTGGTGATTCAAGGAAAAAACAGATCAACAATACTGCTTGTCTGGCCTCCACAATTTTCAAGTTTTGCTTCTGTTCTGTCATGCAACTCCACAAATGGAACCCTTTTGTGGTTTTCAACCCAATGTATTTTTGCTCTTTGAAAAGCCAGGCTGTCTCTTCATCCAACCAACAGCACAAATCTCTTTGTTATTTGTTACAGTATTGAGTTTTCTGTGTTGTCACACTGACATGTTCAGCTGATGAATTTTGATGTTTGGTGAACAGAAGAGCTTCTCAGTCAGGTTCACTGTATTTGCCTTTTCAGTGGAGAAAGGGTGCAGGTAACAAGAATTGGTCATGTCATGTGCAGAGAAAAACTTGCAGAAGCAACAGTGTTCACCTGTGTGATATCCACTGCAAAGACAAAAGATATCCAAATGGTAAATGGGAAAAAGATAAATCCATGTTGTGATCAAAAGAATGAAGTTTACATGAATGGATGATTTCTGTTTGAATGGTCCACACAAGTAAAATTTTATTGTCTGTCACAGGTCAATTTTGGCACATAAAAAGACAACAAATTACCAGCGACTTTTGCAAACGTGAGTTCTGCAGTGTCTGTGTGTGTTCTACGGTGTCACTGGATATCTTATTGACGCCAACACCTCATGGGTGAGAGTTCCTCAACTTGAAGTCAAGCGGGGTCATCATTGGAATATGTCTGGCAACAAGTTTCATGGTTTGCTCCATTTCAAATTGGTGGAGCTTGTGACTGTTGCATTTTTTCAGAACACTTTTGGTTTTTGCCTAAGAAATTTATCTCACTGGTGGGAAGAAAAGATCTTATCAAACCAAAGTGACCTTCCACAGAAAGCAGTCTTGTGTTTCCAAAGTGTGACAACAGCAGAACATTTAGTTGTCAACATTGGAAGGTTGCTGATGTTTAGTTTTCCTTCACTGAACACAAAACCCAAAACCTCCTGCACCAATGAAGAAGAAAATTCTGTTTCAGTCAAAAAGTGCTTTAATTTCTATTGAACAAATGACTGTCAAACAAGCAATAACAGGATCAAACAAAACAACAATTTTCACCGTTGACGTACAAATCGCTTGGGTGATTGCTACAATGTTGCTTTCTCATACAAGTGTATGACTTCACTTCCCAGGTTTGAGTTGTTCAGGGATTGTTTTTCATAGGTACCATGAGCCACCACCAGCCTCATGTAGACCACACTGATGGCCCCCTGCTTGGTGTTGGCCCGCGTGGTGATGGCTCGTTCATCTTTTCTCCCATCAGCAGTCACCAACTGGTGAATCTCTTTGGCCCTTCTTCCAGAGTAGGCAATGAAGTTTATGCTTAAATTTTCTTTGTATCTCATAATTTCTGGCCTCCTAAAGTTACTAGCATGTGTCAGGAAGTATTTGTGAAGTTTCAAACATTTGGCAGCAGATTCAAAGAGGCTGCCATGCATTCCTCCAGGAGCATATTCCATCCTACCAAGAGTTGAAGGCACAATTCCCAGTTCTTGTTGCATGTGAGCCACCACCCCATTGTTCACAATGTTTGCACTAACTGTCAATACATCTTGCATTTCATGAACATAGTTTACAAAGCACTTGAATTCACTGATATTTACAAACACAATGTCATCATCCACTTTGATGATCACACTGTTGTGACTTATGTTTTTTGCATAGTGTCCATAAAATTCTCTCCATTGTCTTGTGAATCTCTTGTTGTATGGTGTATGGATGGACACAAAATCATACTGCCTTTCTTTTGTTTTTATAAATTCCAAGTTTTTGCCTTTGTGCATTGGATGTCTTGCTGTAAAATCCCACAAGTGCACCTCATTTAAGATTCCCTGTTGATGCAGCTGAACCCAGAACTTCTCCTGGAAAGCCAGCCACTGTTTTCGTCCAGCAAATACTGCCCAGATTACTTTGACATCAGCTTTTGCAGTTTTTGTGTTATCACACACATATTGCGGGCTATATAGGAAAACTTTTGCATCCTGCTCATGGCCATATTTCTTGTCTGTTTGAATTTGCAGGTTTTTATCCTGAAGGGACTGAGTGTGCGGGAAGGTTTGATTCAGCAATCCTCTCTCAGGGATATGACCAGTAGTGTGCTGCCTGGTGTTCATCAGTTTGATTGCAGCTGGAGGAAAACAGAGAACCTTGGAAACATTGTGGCACAAACTCTTAACCTGTAGGACTCAAACAGAAGAACATTTCCAAAATCAGACAATGAGTTGTTGGATTCTTGAGCAAAAATGTTTGGTTTATACCTGTGCAGATGATAATGCAGACAAACACTATGACACAGAGGAAGTGCAACTGGAGTGAACTCACAGGGAGCAGTCTGGAATCCCTGAGCTGGTTCAGAAGGAAGAAATGTTGAAAATCTTCATCAGTGAAATTCTTCATTTTGACACCAAAGTTGAGGCTTGTTATTCAGGAAGGTCAGTCACATGAGAGTGCTTCATGAAAGGCCAAATCTTGATGCTGATGAACTACATATACACAGCAGTGAATGTTCTCATTCCCTACCTTGCTGCATTTCATGGTGGAAATGCTTTGACTGGCACCAGTAACTTCACAATACTTCGCAGTATTTCTTTGTGTGATACAGTCAGCAAACACACAGGGTTGGCCACATTGTGAGATAAGTTTCCCTGTCCCTGACCCGTTCTCTTAATTTGCACAGGAACCTACAAACAACACAATGCACAGTTGCCAAGGAGATTGGAAGGAAAGACAACAAGCTAATGTTTTCTAATTTCCTTTGCTGGATTCTCCAACTGGAGTGTATTGTTCTGCAAAGGGGTTTCAACTGGTATATAGTGGGGTTCAATTGTCAACCCAAGGAAGCCCAATCCGAGCTAAATATTCACAAATTTAGCCTTTGTTGGAACTGTGATATGATGTCTGTCAGGAGCAACTTCACATGCACAAGAACTGAGGCAGCATTCAGAAGGGGGTGAGGTGAAAAGACCAGAATTGTTGCTGTTTATTGGTGACACACACACAAACACAGATCTGCATTCAGGCAGAGAGAAAGAAACCAGAATCTACATCACACAACAGACATCTGATGATGTTCTGATTGGCTCTGGAAGCAAGGGGTGCCACTCCCTTTCAGCCCCACATGGAACTGCCATAGCTGTTTACATACCATTGCAAGGAATGTACAGAAAAGGTTTTGTTTTGAACCCTTGATGTGGTACAAATTAATTCGTATTCTGCTGATGCCTTCTGTTCTCAGGGTATCTGTCACATTGTGACTGTGGCAAACAGGTACTTGACTTCAGGCAGGTCTCGTTGTTGAAGCAGAAGCTGAGACACTTGAGCAGCTGGGTTCCAAGCTGATGGCAATTGTCTGACACAGGTGGTGGGAACTGCTTCTTTGTCTCAATTGTCAATTGCGTACACAGTTGTTGACACTCTTGAAAAAATGACAACGGTTAGAAGCTTGCCATAGCAACCAGTGACCATCTTAATTTTTGATTATGCATCATTGATCCATTTCAACCATTTCCAAGCACAATCACACCTAAAATTGGTCTGAGAGCTAGCTTGTCTTTTCGGGTGCAAGAAACAGCCATATTTGAACATTGTTCTTTTTACACCTTCTACATCAAACAGAGCCTAAAACTGATGACCAAACAACTGAACAATCAAAATTGAGCAATTGGGGCACTTACAAACAGTACCCAAAATATACTACTTGATCCCACAGGTGACTTGGATCAACTGCACATTTTCTTTTTTTTGTTCAAATCACATGCATTTGTCACCCAAAGATAAAAAGTGTTTTTTCTTCTGTCATTGGTGTTTTATTACAGCTCTTGGTCACCAGCATGAAGGAAAAATATGTTTCAAGTTGTGGCTTTTACTGCCAAAGTCAGAGGACACACATCTATGACATACATGCTTCCATACACAGATGCTAGTCAGTTGGAACAAACAGTCCCAGAGTTCTTGAAAATGTTTGAGTTTCTTTCTGAAGTTCCTTGTGTAAGTGGAACAAATCATTTTGCTGCAAACCATCCCATAACGGCCAAGTTATTCATGTCCAAGTTGCTGTGTGTGACAGTTTGCCAACCTGTTGTAAGTGATCCTGATTCCACCCCTCAAATAGATGGTCGCCCAAGTTCCTTTCCGTTATTATGGCCCAAAGTTGTGCTATTTTTTTGTGTGTTACTATCAAGCTCTTTGTCACCACGGTTTGTGTCTGATCTGTGGGGCTCTGTTTCCTGGTAGGACCTGCACATCAAGCAACAGTTTCCTCCCATTCAGTGTTGACACACACAATTTTATTGAGGGCTTGGACTTCGCATATTTTGGACAGAATGACACAATTGTTTTCCCCTCATTTTCAGCAGGTGCCACCAGATTAACTCAACCAATTGATTAATTGTCAATGCACAGTCTGAACAATCTTCCCCAAAAAGCATGTTGAAGTAGTGCAGTTGAATATAACTTTATTTTGTCAATAGGTTGTCTTTCCACACCAGTCCAGATAACAAATTGTTCTCAGTCAGTGTTTGATCATTGTGACATTGCGATACAAGGCCAACAGTCTTGGAGCCAGATAAGGATGATTGTTAGATTGTCCCCCAAAAGTGAGATGTGCAGCAACCAGTCTCATATAGACTACACTGGTCACTCCCATTTCTTTATTGGCAAATGCAGTGATTGCAGGTTCATCCTCTCCATAATCTCTAGCCAACACAAAAATTTCCTTGGCCCTCCTGCCAGAGTATGCAATCAAGTTGATGCTCAGCCTTTCTTTGTATCTGACAATTTCAGGCCTCCAAAAGTCATCCAGATGTTCAGTGAAGTATTTGTGGAGGGAGAAGCATTTGTCTGAAGAGCCCCAGAGGCTGCCATATGCTCCATCTTTGGGATAGTCCAAATGTACTACATTATTTGGTACAATTCCCAGACGTTGTTGTATGTGAGCTACCACTCCATTGTTCACAATGTTTGCACTGACTGTGAATACATCCTGCATTTCATGCACATAGTTGACAAAACATTTGAATTCACTGGCATTGACAAACACAATGTCATCATCTACTTTTACAATCACATCATAATAACTGGTTGTCTGTGCATAGTACTCATAAAACTTCAACATTTTCCTCTTCCTTTGTTGTGTTGTGTTTGGTGGCTTGTGCAAAAATGCAAAGTCATACTTTTTGACTTTGTCCTGGATAAATTCAGAATCTTTCTTTCCTGCACCTTTATTGGAAGTAAAATCCCACAAATGTACCTCATCAACAATTCCATTGTTGTGAAGTTCAACCCAGTATTTCTCCTGGAAAGCCAGCCTGTCTCTTCTCCCAGCAAAAACAGCCCAGATCACTTTGATATTTGCCTTGACGGTTTTGCATTGTCACACTTGTACTCAGGGCTGTATAGAGACACTTTTGCATCATTTGACAGGTTGTACAGGGGGTGGCTCACATCCTTCAACATTGTCTCCCCACCTGGTGAATTCCCTCTGCTTACATATTGCTTCTGTGTGACCACTGTCAGAAGAAAACTAACAATTTGGTCAACAGAACCCAAAATTTGAAGCTCTGTGTTTTCAGTCAAAGTCAAAGACATCTCGGCAACAATGAGAAAGTGATGAATGTAAATCCACATGTTCTGTGCAGTTTTTATCTGCAACAAAGGCAAACACAAAAAATACAGAGGGTATGAGACCAGATTAAATGATCTGTACCTGAGTATAGAATCTGGCTGAACACCACCAGAATCACCACAAACCACAGGGATGACCTCACACAATATTGCTTGGACCTTCTGGTGCTGACCTGAATGAACAAATTGACACAAGGGAAGGCTTCAAAAACATCCAGTTTGGCAACTTTATTTCAACATTCACAAGGTTGTTTGGAACATGAAAGTATATTGTGTGGTCACTTGGTGCTGTGTGAATGTATGGAAAAGCAACATCTTTTGTGACGACTTTGAATTTACAGCACAGAACTTGTTCTGCATATTTACCTTTGCCCTTTCCATGGTGTAAACAGAAAGCAGGCTGAAATAGAAAGTCACACTCAAAGCAATGTTGTTGAAGGTCACACAAGGAGCAGGCACAAGGGTGTGTCAGATTCAGTACTTTGAGCTTTCTGAAGTGTATGTGCAGCAGACATGGCCAAACAGCAAATGTTTCACACTGGAAGAAATTTTTCTCTGTTTTCCCACCTCCTATAATTGATGTACAAACCATACTCTGTTTCAAATCAAGGGAACACAAGCAAAATGCTGAGAATGAAGGTTCATGCAGCCCAAACTACCAATACAACGTGGATTCAGGCAGAGTTGACCAAACACTCTGACCTGTGGGGGTTCTGTTTTCTGGTTTGATTTTTATTCTGAACATTTTGTTTCATGGCCAAACTATATCACTGAAAGCCATATAGAATCTAGATCCACAATAACACAAATACTCTTTGTGTATCTTTGGCTCAGGAAGCAAGGGGCGCCAATCCCTTTCAGCCATCTTTGGGCTGCCATAGCTATACCACTTTGGCAAGTCTGTGGACAGGCAGTAACGCATGTTTTTCTTCATCTGCTTGGCGCGAGAGTTTGACAAATCATCGCTTTCTCAGGACAAGGCTTGGAGCACCACAGAAACAAACATTCTGATTTGAAGTTCAGATCTAGCATTTGGGAAAACCACCCTGAAGAACGTTCCGACCTGTCCTGGGAGAAAGTTCCACAAACACAAACCTCACTGATTAAATGTACCCAACATCCAATTGTTCCTGAAAAGAAAAGTAAGGACAGAGCATGGCAACCCAACAAACAGTCTCTTTGTCTTGTGGCAACATTGGCTTGGCTGCCTCAAATTGTCAACTGTACACTTTCTGATAGCTCATGTCTGTCAGCAATTGTCTTGGTTTTTCTTTCCTGATTTGAAAAAAGATGTTTGAGTGGGACATGAAAACACAACAAAACATCATTTCCTGTGTTCAAATGTCTGTGTCGCTGATTTTGCCCTTCCCTTGTTTGACTGTCTGCGTCACACTGGCCATGAATACACAAGAAAGACTGAACAGCAGCTGTTCACTGAAACATTTCAAGTGACAAAGCAATAACACCTGCAACACACACCAAGGAGGGTTGTGCTTTTATCTGCAGTCCACTGCACACAAAGCTGTCAATTGTCTGAAACAGCAAGAACTTGACAGTGCTGATGACAGAGGTCACCCTTCAGCAAGGCTGTATCTTGAGATTTTGAATTTTCCCACTGATTCAAGGTCAACAGGTGTCTGGATGGAAAAAGGATTGGTGATAAGGATTTGAAAAGCTCACATTGTTCTCATTGTAAGCAGAGTTCCCAGCACAACTGGCCTTTTGATGGCGCGACGGGTCACCATTGTGCATCTACCTGAAAAAAAACATGAGAGAACAAGCAACAAATGAAATCCACTGAAATCTACTCAACACATCACGCACCATCAAAAATGTTGTACTTCTGTTTTTGCAAGCTGAAACTTACCAATGGCTGCATTTCAGTGGTGCAGTACTTGTTTGAGAAAGTTTCCACATCAATGAAACTGTGTATTCATTCACAATATTACAAGATTACAAGATTTTAACTTGGTCCATCACATTCTGCATTGTCAGCATTGTTGCTTGGTGTGGACCTTATTCCACCTGAATAGAGCCCACAAAAACAGGGTTCTGTGTTTGGGATCCAAGGACAAATCAGTGGGATTTTTTAAAATACCAATTGTGTCACATGTGCACCTCACTGGTGCACTACTGTTTCCAATAGTTTGTGGGCCTCGTGGGATCCTCAGTGACACAAACCAAAATTCTGACTTTTATTGGAATAAACCTAGGAAGACATTTTGTGTTTTAATTGGAAGGACCATTGTTTCTTTCCAGGGAGTCTGCAGAACACAAACAACATGTTATTTTTTCTGAATCTTGAAATTCCAATGAGTACAGAAGTCCCTTTATTTCATCACAGAACAGCACAGTTCACATTGACAAAAAAGCTCTGTGGTCGCCATATTGCCTCATACTTTGAAAGGTCACAGTTCTGTTGAAGACAGGACTGTTCAGTTTCTAACACACAACAGGACATGCAAACTTGTTGCCTGTTGTGATGCTTGATGTCAGTCCAAACCACTGGTTCCATTCTGACCAGGAGAGCAGCCACGATAGTTTCTGATGAGACACTCAATTTCAGTTGGGCTCATTTCTCTTTGACGAAATGGAGATCACAAATTTGCCTTCCACATGGGAGGCACATATTTTCTGTGCCACAAATCACTTCAAAATCCAAAAACAAAAAGATGAACAAGAAAAGTTCACAACAACCGAGATGGGCCACATCAATAGCTCACATGTAGCACTGGAGCAGACGATCTGATCCTCCTACACATGGTGCTTTTGCACTTGGTGATTTACATATCACATAAATATGATCAGGCCAGTTGTTTTGTCACAGAACTCATTTCGTTGTCACATACATGGTCCATTTTGCATTGAGTGTAACACAAGGCCACAAATACTGGTCATCATTGGCCCCAAAGATCATAGGTTTGTGTGTCTGAAAAAAATGTCATTTCAGGGTGAATTGTTCCAGACAAATTCAGTTGACAGTACTTGTAGTCCAGCTTATCCTTGCCCAAATGTTTTCCGTAGTGTTTACATACTTCTGGAAATTGTTTCACAGTAAACATGGTCCTGAAAAAGATTTCAAGACACACAAGTGTTAGAATTTATGCCCCTGTCCATTAAATTGTGCTTTCTTTGACAGGTAAGTCTTGAGCAGCAACCAACCTGAAAGTTTTTGAATCTGCCACAAGCAGCATACAATCAAATTGGGTCACATTGAACGCTGTATTCCACTTGGAATCTTCAATGAATAGTGTTGTGTTGTGAACATTCAGCCAGGAAAGAATCCCAGCTGCTTTGTATCTGAGATACTTGGTGACAGGTAGACAAAATTCTTTCACTTTTGCCAGGGTTTGCTTGAAAAAATTGACCTCTTGCCAAAAGTCTTCCTTTTCCTGGGAGATGATTTGCCACAAGGAAGCATTGAAGTACTGGAACATTGCATTGTCTCCCACCTGCAAATGTAACAACAAATGATGACAGGTATTACCTCTTGACATGTTCTTCACTTGGATTTTGAATGACAAACAGAAGTACTTGGTTTCACAAGATACACAAGACATTCATTTCCATACAAACATTTTGTACTTTTGACATATCCTCAAAGCACACAACGACGCAAATTTTCCTCACCCTTGTCTCCCTGATACGTTGGGAAACAGCTGGGTTGAGTGTTTTATTCCTTCTCTTCTGATCAACATTCAGGGGAAAGTTGATGATATCTTTCAAATCCCAACACAGTCTCCTCTTGAGAAGAACCAAAGATTCATCAAAGTATTCCTTGATTATCACAAAGTGAAACAGTTTGTCCAGTTTCTCTTTGATGAAAAAGTCAGTGTTGCTTTTGTTGTTCAAATACTCGGTTGGCACAGAAACAGAAGCCATGCCAACAGAAACCACAGGCAGTTTCATGACTTCATTGATATCTCCCACCTTACTCCTTGGGTATCGAAAATGAAATATGGACAGAACTTGAGTTGCAGGGTCCCTCATGGATGTTATGAAGACTGTGTCAGGATCCAGGTGTTTGAGAACTCCAGAATCATACATGATGTGGTCAGCAAACTGCAACATCACAAAGCCAACTCTTAGAACTCTTTCTGGATGAGCAGAAAAATGGTTTGTCACGTTGTCTGGATTTCCATGCTGACTGGCTCTTTTCCCATATGCACAAAGTGTCTTGTTTTGACGTGTGCCTTTTGCCAGTTGTTTTTGTGGCAACTCTTAGGTCATCATTCAACACATCACTCACAGCAAAAGCTAAAGAGTACTCCAGGTTTTGAGAGGTGGAAACATGGGAGACATAACCAGTGGATATTGCTACAGTTCAATGTCCACTGTTGGAAGCTTCTGGGAGACTGTTTTCAGCACAAAGCAGATTGCAGCTGATATATAAAAAAGACACTCTTCCCAGCTTCAGTGGCAGAAACCAAAAAGGTCAAAATTTTTGACAGAAATTAGAGCTCAGAATAGCAAAACTCAAAGCAGGAACACCTTGCAAATGGTCCATACACTTGAAAAGCAACAGTCAGTGTGCGGGCAAAATAGGTGGCAACAAAATTTTATTCATTACCAAAGTGAAGTTTCGTTCATGCCGTCTTTCAGGAATATGTTCGTGCACACTCCCACCAAAGTCACTGCCCAACACAAGAACTTTGCTGCTCTGTTTTATCGCAAACCTGAAAGACAAAAGACTTTTCCTGTTGTTTGTGTCATTTTGGCGAGCTGGGACATGATTTGTACTGGTCTTCTTTGTTTACCTGTACATGATATTGGTGATGGTACTGGAACCTGTTTTTATTGTCTTGATGTAGGCCACTTTGGTTTTTGGTGAACACTTATTTTGCACAAATTGTTCTCCTTTGGCCAATGTAATTGATGGAATTACGTCAGTAAGACCTTGGTTTTGGGTTTCATCTCTCTGTATTGTCTTCAGCCTTTTCCACTGGAACAGTTCAATTGGTTTTCAGGCAAAATGAAGTTTTTCCTTTCAAGAACTTGTAACATGAACATTTTTACAGCCCTCAATACACCTTACCTTTCGAAGGGAGTTGAAGCCAAAATGCCTCTCCAGGTTGTCAGCAAAATAGAGATTCAACAGCAGGAACAAGAGCGCAGGGAAGACCAAGAGGGCGCCAACCCAGTGAATCTGCAAAACTCAACTCCTCAGGCCTCAAATAGACTCCAACACAACAGGGAAAGCAGCTAAAAGGGCAAACTTGTGTTTGTGCCAAAGAACAGGTTATGTATGGATGCCTTTTGTTTGGTTTCCAGCATCTCTTTCTTGGAGAACACTGACAAATGATTTTTGTGTTTGGACTGGCCCACAAGAGAGAATTTGTGGGCCAGTTACTTTCTCATGGGGAATGTGTACGTTCCTGGATTTCAACAACAACAATGACAACAACAACAACAACAACAACAACAACAACAACAACAACAACAACAAAGGTACGTGTGATTTGTGAAGCGTTCAGTCCTGGATGTCTGTGTCTCACTTTGGGCTTGATGCAGCACAACATAATAAAGTTGGAGTTACCAATTTGTGTCTCATGTTTGACTGAATCCAGCGAAGATGAAGTAGCCAGCCAAAAGGTGGAGTGACGATTGTCCTGCAAAACACAAAAGCCTGGTACTTGAAGAGTTAACAATGCACTTTTACAAAATCTAAACATTGAGTTATTGTTCACAATAATTTGTTTTTGTCAACTTTGTCCCAAACTTGGTTGGCTGTTCTGTTCTTGGAGAGGGACAATTTTTTAAGAGCCAGAAGGCTATTTTGGGGACATGTGCAACTAAAGGCATACCAATGTGACCAGCTAAAAAATTGTACTCAGCAAATAACAGGTGAAGTTATCTATCCTCCTCAGTTATGTTTCCTGATGAATAATATGAGAAGGTGAAGCCATCTAGCAAAATCCAAGCCTTTGCACCTGTGAAATTCAAATGTTATTTTGTGTGCCAAATATTCTGACAGAAAGAGAGAAAACTAAGATGTAATTAATTTGCCAAAATGATGACTTCCACCACATGTTCCGAGACTTTTGGACACAAAATAAGTCACAAAATAACACAAACAAACACAAAAGTTCAAAATGCAAACCCCATTTTTTCAACAAATTTTCAAAGTTTGGCTTTGACCCAGAATCTAGATCGAGCAACAAGCCTCTGATGCCGTTGTTTTGTGGCTCTGGAAGCAAGGGGTGCCACTCCCTTTCAGCCCTGTACATGCAGGACTGCCATAGCTGTTTTAAGCAGAACAAAGACAAGGAAAATGTGGTCTGTATGATGCTACTCAACTGACCTCAATTGGATTACCTGTTTCAATAACCAAACTTTGGAGAACATTGTGAGGTTCAAGAACCTTTGGTTGTTTTTGAGAAGGTGGGAGCTCACTGGTTTGTTTGGTTCATTGCAGGACACCACATCAGTAATTGTTCTCGGTGGAACTCAGGTGATATTCCAAGCACTTTTGAACCTGGAATGAACTATGTTGGCATGTGTTTAGAACTGAAAAGGTGATGAAAATCTGTCAGATTGACCATTGTTTCCTGTGAGGAATTCCATGGAACATGAACAAGTTTCAAACACAAATTGCTGAATGTTTGTTCACTTCAGGTAAACTTACCTGAGACGTGCTGTCTTTTTGATTTTGGTGAAAAATTCTGACAACCAAAAGTGCATTGCATTTTTCACTGATAACGGGAGCAGAACATGTGAACAAAGCAGGAGTTTGTTTCTTGATGTTTATGCAAACATTGGCTGAGACAGAATACAGTTGTGCATAGAAAGCTGTTCTTGCACCCACAGATACATCTTTGAATCTTCTGGTGACATGTCATCATCAGTGGTCACATTCAAGATTGACTCTTCAAATTCACACGAGAATACAACAAGGCAAGCACAGCAAAACTCCCAAAATATTCTTCCCTGGTGTTTTTTTGAGACAACACCACACAGAATTGCCAAGAAATTTCATATTCTGAAGCCAACTTTTGGAATTCCATAGTGAGGGACAATCTCAAGACTTGGCAGAGAAAGTGTCAGTTGTGCACATCACTTGAAAACATCTCAAACAGATTGTGTCAGATTGTATCAGACCAAAATGAACAACTGATGTTTCTTGCTATCCAGTTATTTTGAATGAAATTCAACATTGTTCACCATCTTATCTGTGCACAGATCCAGGAGCATTTATCTGACCAGGCAAATCCCAGGGGAAAATGTAATCTTTCAATGCTTTCTCCCAATAAAAGACATTTTCAGCCAGAAAGACAACATGATGGCATGAAAAAAGCTATGGGGAACAGAATCAATGGTCACTTGGTCTTTCACATATATCTGTCACTCATGGCAACAACTGGAAAATACAGGAATCCCCCCTGATGGAGCATAATTTTGTTTCTGGACCAACACACTCCTCTCGTCTCAAATTGTGACACCCAGCTCTTCAAAAAATGTGCTCTTGTCACTCTTTATGTATTTTTCCAGAAGCATTAAACAGTCTCATTTGACAAAACCATTTCCTTAGCTCCCCCCAGACACATTTGAAGTTGGATTCCAATGAGAAGAGGTCGAGTTCAACAAATGATGACGGTGTTCTCTGCGGTATCTCATGCTTCAAGAGTTCGTGTCACTTGGCTGTGCTTCTCTGATCCGGACCTGTCTGGCAGATCTGGCTGCTGTTGAAATGTTGCAAATGCACTCAAGATATCCCACATCTTGGGACAAGAACAGGTGCACCAAAAGGACATCGGTTCTCCGTGGAATCCGCGTGATGGCGACAATGAGAGCGGTGTGATGATGCCATCCACTTCCAGTAATGTACACAATACTGTTTCAAATACTAGCGGCCTCCTCCTTAGCTTGCAAATGTTGATTCTCTGACCTCCAACTGATGGTCAATTTTGTCCAGAAGTGCTTTGAGTTTACTCATTGTGATGTGCACATTGCGAAATCTTTGATTTATTGATCTCTCAAATACTCTCCAGTAAACCTGACCCAACATTGTGGCTTCGTGCCAAAACTGATTCACAGTTCCTCCGATCCTGCTGTCCACCCAGGTTGGACCTTTCTCATTGGCAGGCACCACCTCAACAACATGTGTTCCTCTGGGGCAGAAATTGAGATTGTAGAATGCACCTCCATGCACCCCTAAAACTATCTTAGCTGCACCAAACAGTCTTATGGACTCTGAAAGGTTGTATCCTCCAGCAAACTGAATGGTTGAAGATGGTCCATACCTTGCTTGGAGAAATTGGAAGACCTCCTTTTGGTTCAAAATTCGTCTGCCTCCCTTGTGACTTTTGGCTCTAGTTAGAAGAATGACAAGTGAATTGTTCAGAGGTACAGAAAGAGATTCATGTGCTCCAAGCATGGTGCGGAGCACACTCCATGTGTCTGGATGTTTCTTGGGGGCAACACATGTGTCCAGCATGGCATCTGCTTCATACAGATGACTTCTGTTCAGGTATATTATTTGTGAATCTTGAAATCCTAACTTGTGCAGTATCTCTGTGATGATCAAATCATCCCTTCTGGGATGGTTAACAATGATTTTGGCATCAGCAGGAATGATGTAGTTGTACACCTGGATCAGTTTGGGCATGACTGTGTCAATGAAGTGCTGGAAACTATCTCCATACTCCACAGTTAGAGGGCACAACATGTTGATCACTTTGCTCTCAGGCATCTTTTTTGCCTCCTGTAGAAATTTAAATTCACAGAAATATCCTTCCCAATGACCATTTGTGTCCTTTCCTTGGCCATGTCTGACATTGACATCACCACTGCATGTCACATTGTTCATGTAAATGATCAATCCTGTCATATTGTTATTGATTTTCAAATCATGCCTGTTCACCCCAGTCATGTTAAAAATCATCCTGTCATGCTTATCCACAAAGTTGGGCTCAGGCAAAGCAAAATCCTGATACACCAGTTTCTCCACTTTTTTTCTCTTGAGATCCTGCCTCAGCTTCATCAGGCCCTCTTCTATATTGATTGATTTACTGTAGATTTGCATCAAGATTCTTCTGGTCTCAGGGTCCTGAGTGTTTTTCAGTTGCAGTTCAAGTGGAGTCATGGGATGATCTGGGATATGACTCACTTCCAACTCCACTGTAGAACCAGTATGATCTGATATGGTGATGTCTTTTCTCAATGTCCCTGCAGTTGAAAATATTCAAATTGGTAGAGAGAGACATAACACCACAAAAGCTCATTTCAAAGCTTGAAATGAAAGTGTTTTACTCTTCACAGATACTCTGCTTGACTTTGATAATGGCAAACCAAGCGCGACTTACTGAGTTTCAATGGATAAAGTTGATACAAGATGATGATAATGGCGGTTGAAAACAGGCACAACAGGATCCACAACAGCACAATTCTCCGAGGAAGCATCTTTTGTGCCACAGAAGAGGAAATTCATGTTCATATATTTTTCTGCTCTTTGTCATATGGTTTAAGAAAGGGAACATACAAGCACACACATTGGTTTGCTTTCAGACTCAATAAGGTTGTCACTGTGCCTTTTGGTTTGTTTCTGCGTCAAAAATCTTTCTGGAAGATTTTTGACAGAAGTTGTATTACCTTCGTGATGTGTATCATGTTGAAATGTAAAATAGCTGGGATGGCGCATCATCCAATTCTCCTGCTTCCATGAACCACTGAAACAAGAAACACACAACAAAGCCTCTGTTGTGGGTTTTTCCAGCACACCCACAACACTGTTCTCTCCCAACACTTGCAGTGATGAAAGCAGCAACTCAAAAACCATATTGTACCCCACTTTTTGTTGTTTTCCAAAGAAACACATTGTGGCTCACAATGCCTGAGAAATGTTTTTTTTTGTGAATCTGACCTTTGAATCATATCTGCTCAAATTTCACTCCCCTCAATATCCAGAACACAGGCAGCCCATGATTGTGGTGGTTAGGTGATTTGAACCTTGTACCATACATTATGTATAATGTGTGGTGGTGAGAATCACCTATAGGCATCAAGAGGCTAAATCTGTGAACGCGAGTTTGAAAGTGTTCCATTTGTTCGATTTTGGTCATGTTTGGTTTTTTCGTTCACTTTTGGGCTGTAGTTGATGCACAAAGTGTCAAAAGAACAAATTTTTGCTTTTACATATTTTTACGGGCAAA
>JAAUXT010007335.1_pt1 | contig 39898 bp, 33 predicted proteins | sample 7278171 | NCBI WGS metagenome assembly JAAUXT01 (sample SAMN14350112, study PRJNA611818) | marine sediment metagenome | isolation source: surface marine sediment (1.8m) | place: French Polynesia: Moorea | collected 2018-08
CTTTTTATATTGCGCATACTCAAACAAATTCCGGTACTCACAACCAAATGCTTCAAAGAAATTGTACTTGTTTTCATTCCAACATGAAATAAGAAGGTGCAAAACATGCTCTGGAATTCAATATTTGTGCTGCGGAAGTTTGGTAAAAATTCGCCCAACCATAACGGAGAAAAAGCCAAAAAACCAAAACATAATGATCTTGCCTCGTACAGGATGCAGCAGACATTCTGCATCCTGCGAGGAAATGGAGAAGGAAATTAAATCGCTTGTCAACAGCCCTCGTCCCGCTATTAATGCGGAAATTTGAAAGCCTAATTGTGACTTCTGCGGGCGACCATCCTGAAGTCTTTTCGCAGCATTCCTCTGCAGCTCTGTGTGTGTTCGGCGCCGATTCCGTGGTCCTCGTTCTGACCTCCTCCTCCCACCAACAGATCAAATTTCCCATTGAAATTTGCGCCATCAGCGCCAGCAAAATGGTGCACATGTTTTGGAGTGGGGCGGGAGCAATGACCAGCTCAGAGGCCTGTTCTGACCTGAGTTTTCTCTCCAGAAATCTGGAGTTGTCCAGACAGACCGAAAACCCAATTAACCACGCAGCTGGGAAAGCAACTCCCGGATCTGACATTCTTCTCGTTTCAGTGCTTCAATCTGGATATTTGCGCCATGGACAGGCAGGATGCGTGGAGCGAGTACAGACGCGAGGTCCAGCACTACCAAACCTTACTCACAGCCAAGCAGAAGCGGAAACAGAGTTTTCTCTGCTACCACAAACTGAGCCGGAAGTCGCACGTGGAGCAGCACGTGGTTTTGCTCGAGCGCAACACGCGTTTCCGGGACTTCTTCTTCTGGTTCATCTTTCCGATCGCGGTGCTGGCGCTGTGCTGCGTCGGCATGATCCTCGTGTGCTACTGGTTCTGCTACCCGTGTGAGCGCGGGGAGGCGGACGCCGCCGCCGCCGGGGACGACGAGGAGTACCACGAGATGGACAGGAGCGACTACTCCGAGCACACTCCGGGCGGGGGCGGGGCGGGCGGCGGGGGACCCGCCTCGGACTCCGGGGGGTGGCCCACCCGTGGCCCCTCAGACGGAGACACCGGAAACTGGCCCCTGTATTGGAGATAGGCAGGGACCTGGAGCCAGGGGGTAGAGGCAACAGCATGAAACTGGCTTTGAACTCAGCAGGGGTGGCTCCCTCGCGGGCCCGCAAACTGGAAACTGGTCACTGCTTTGGAGATAACGGAGCAGCCACAGCGAGCCATGCAGGTTCTGGAGTTGGGCAGGAAGGGTCGGCGGAGTCCCCTCGGACACCCGGGAGGGAGTTGGTGAGCCCACTCGCAGCCCCAGAAACTGGCCCAAGAAATGAAGACGAAGAGGCAGACAGGTCTTGATTCTGTGAAAGACAGACCAGACTGAACTTGTTGCAAACAAGCAGAGGTGAACTCATTGGAGTAATGTGAAACCAGACCTGCAGTTCGAGTTACTCTGAGAGTTTTTGTGTTGGCGAGGTCATTTACAAGTTGGAACGCTGTCAAGCAAAGAGCATTTTTGCATGTCGTGATTTTGATGTGAGGTGCGTGTCCCGGTAGTGTGGGAACTCTTTGGTGTGTTGCATCTGGACGCATGTAGAATTTGCCTTGAAAAGAATTCACTGCAGAGATTTTAGCATGGAGAGTTGAATAAAGCTGATCTTTCTCAAAAGCTCAGAGCTTGCTCATTCAACAGTACACGTTCAAAGGGTAAAGATTGTTGAACTTGGCGAGACAAGACGGGGAACAACCGGAAGGACAGACGCCCGCGAGGGGTGGGAAAGATCTGCGACGAGAAGCAGACGCCCGACGCCGATGTGAACCAAGTGGCAACAAATCGACCCTTCGGCACGGCGAACAGCCTTGAGGAGAAAGGCTCGACTCCGCCGAGGCCTTGGGACTGTGGAGACGGGTGAAGAGGCTTCGATCGGCAGCAAAGGGCTTCGCAGCCAGGTGTGCGAGTTCGGTGATCTGCAGACAGATGGAACCACAGAGTCTGAGAGTTACGCGGGATATGAATGGTCCAGAAATTCTGGATCACTGATGGCGGGTGGGCTCGAGGTTCATACCTGGGGTGTTTTAGGAAAAGGGTGCTCCGCCCCGCCTCTCCCCTGGGTGAGTCGACACAACTGACAAATAATTCACGGGCCCTGCGCTCCTGGACCTGTCCTTGGACTAAACGTAGTCTTGTTGTGAAGAACAACCCACATGTGAACACAGGGAGACCGCAGTTCCCGTGGTGACCCGCTTCCCTCGATCACCGGCCCCGCAGGGAGGGTCCGTCCTGTGGAGCAAATGAAGACTTACGGCACTATTAGAGCTTCACATCACCCCCAGTAGACCTGACGCACGGTGCAGGAAACAAGACTCGGACGCACTGCGTTCTCACACGATGCGCCACGCTTTGTGTTCCTGCACAAGTCAGTGGGGGCTGTGAGTGGCAAAGCTCCACCAAAATCTTGTGTGAACTGCCTGAGAGCAGTGCATGTGTAACAAGCAAAAGAAATTCAACTTTTTTGGGGGGTTTCGCCCCCGACTGCTGATTCACGGCATCAAACATCAACACATTTTGAACACAAATGCGCGAAGTGTCTGAGTGTGAACTGTGAACTGTTGCTTTGCAAGATTTTGAGACTGGGTTCTCCCTTTGAACAGCTTCGCGTTCAGTCACGAAGAGGCTTTCGTTTCGTGGCAACGGAACTCGACTGGTTGCTTGTTGTGAAGGAATTCGTCTGGTACTTTTTCTCACCCTGGCGTCTCTGGCGGTCCGTGCGAGAGCTCCAATAAAGATAAGAACAGCGATAAGAGATGTTCGTGGCGCAGAGAGGCTGCACCAGGGCGGGGTGCTGTTGTATGATCTTTCTCCTCAGGATTCCCAGAGGAAGCATTGAGTTCGTGGCTTTGATGTTTTGATCAGGGTGCCGGGGGTCTGGAGCTGTTGCTGCACGCGAGTCTCCACCGCACGCGTCGACTTAAGCAGCTTTCACATTGGTGACGCACGGTGGTTTGTTTTCTATTTTTTTGACGTCGGCGTCAAAATTTAACATTGAACCCAATGGTTGATTTTTTGACGCCAGCCCAGAAACGACGGCGCATCAACCAATGTGAAAAGCCCCTCAGTTTCACCTGGCTGTTTATGTGCGAGACAACACGTGGATCAGTCTCAAGTGTGACTCGTGCAAGTGGGGCAGCCACTCCAGCAGTTGACCACGAACTTTGTCAGTGATGGAGGGGATTCAGAACACCTTTATTGACTAGCTACATTGTGATCACTTTGCGATACAGTACTGATGATGAGTGTTTCCACAAATATGTTGGGTGGAGTCGTAAGGCGAGGACCATCTCCAATTTGTTTCAAAGATATGGTCATGCTCACACTCAGCGAGTTGGGTTCCCTCACCACACCCTGGATCCCTCCTGCAAGAGACCAAAAACAAGTGTGACGTCGAATTTCCTCTTTGTTAAGGAGAACAAAACACTCGTGAGGCGATCGGCTGTGATACTCGTGATGCGCCAACCTCATAAAGCAGGAATTTTAACTCCGATCTCTGACCCAACCTCTGTGGGAGAAACCACAGTGTGATGAGCACGAATGTGTTTTCTGGCGGATTTATTCGCATGGTGGCCACAAGCCATGACGGGAGCTGAACTCACCAGAGCGACATCGGCACCCTGGACCCTGGATCCGGCTCTGCCCTGGACCCTAGACCCGGCCCGGCCCGGCCCGGCCCTGCCCTGGACCCTGGACCCTGGACCCTGGACCCGGCCCGGCCCTGCCCTGGACCCTGGACCTGGCCCTGCCGTGGATGCTGGATCCGGCCCTGCCCTGGATGCTAGATCCAGCCCTGCCCTGGACCCTGGACCTGGCCCTGCCCTGCACCCTGAACCCAGCCCTGCCCTGGACCCTGGACCTGGCCCTGCCATGGATGCTGGATCCGGCCCTGCCCTGGATGCTAGATCCGGCCCTGCCCTGGACCCTGGACCTGGCCCTGCCGTGGATGCTGGATCCAGCCCTACCCTGGACCCTGGACCCTGGACCTGGCCCTGCCCTGCACCCTCAACCCAGCCCTGCCCTGGACCCTGGACCTGGCCCTGCCATGGACGCTGGATCCGGCCCTGCCCTGGATGCTAGATCCGGCCCTGCCCTGGACCCTGGACCCGGCCCTGCCGTGGACGCTGGATCCAGCCCTGCCCTGGACCCTGGACCCGGCCCTGCCCTGGATCCTGAACCCGGCCCTGCCCCCACTCAACTCCTTCGTGGTCCCAGGCTCAGTTGATTGAGGAGAGCAGGAACTGGACCTCACTGACCCAACATGCTTCACGAGTCACAGGCTGGGTGCACGCCGAATGCGTCGTGCGTTGTCTCTCTTGAGCGACAGGCCTGGTTTACACAAGGTGCCTCAGGCGTTGCCTGCCTGTTCAAGTCAGGAGCCCGACGCAACTGTGCACAACGTCCGTGTGTGCCCGGCCCAGCTCGCTGTCCTGTATCTCGATGACTCCGTGGGGAACATGCAGCGAGTCACTCAGGTCATCAGGTGACTGCGAGGCGTCCGTTTCAACGCGTGCAGGTCCAGGTCCGCAAGAACCTTGACTCCTGAAAAAACAGCGGTAAGTGGTCGCACACATGTCTTCACCACAAATTGCACGGCGAAGCGGAACTCCGTCAGCGAAGGAAGACGGGATCGGGACACAGGTGGAGATCTGTGTGGCTGACGCGTGATGAACACAAGATCCATCATTGGTGTTTGTCACCTCGGACCCAAGGTGGTTTGGGGTTTGCCGGACACACTTGCTGTTTGGGTGTGGTGTTGACTGAAAACTCTTCTTTTCAGTTGTGACGAAGACGTGGTACAACAAAAGCTGCCAAAGGGATCCCGCTGAAGTTGCTTTTCACTTGACTCACCAGCAAGGATGCAAAGGAAATAAAAACAGGAAGGAACTACGAGATCACACCCATTTTTGAAAGTTTTTTTACGAGATAATTGCCCAACAATTTGAAATCATAAATTGAATTCCAATCTTATCAGCGGCCGTTTCATAAACAGAGCTTATCTCGCGGATTTCGGCTCCACCGAACTCGGACGTGCACAGTCACTCGTGCACCATTGCTGACGTAGGTTCCTTGGCTCGTGCACGTCGACACGACACTGACACCAGACCAGGTAGAGTCTAGGGGCGGATCCACGGTGTCGGATGGTTTGTTCCCAGCAATGAGCCTGAGTCCAGCTTTGCCTGTTGAAAGAATGAACAAAATGGATTTCCGCTGAGAACCCTTTCACACGCGGAAAGGTGGACTGGAAAGTCTGCTGGCCTCAGTGTGTCAGAACCCGTCCTCACCACAGTGTTGACCGGATCCGCTCCTTACAAGGCACAACACGGGACACGACAGAAGAGGGACGTGCGGAGATAAAGCGCGATCTGAGCGACACTCGTGGCTCGGCCGCCGCGCTTTGTTCTCAGCGCAACGTGAAGCACGGTGTTCACTGGTGGCTCAGGTGTGTTGGGTTCGAAGTCAACAGCCTTTCCTTATCTGGTCTGAGGCTTCCCTCATATCGGCAGGTCGTGCACTGCGTCTCAGCACAAGTCAACTGGCGCTGCACCAAACAAGTACGCAAGGCAGGACCCATCTGATGTGAAACAGGCACAAGACACAGTGAACCACACACCTGTCGAACGCTGTGAGGGGAACAGTACAAGGAGACTGCACGAGGCGTCGGACAACAGACCGGGCGCTTCTGCTGGCTGACTTTGACTGAAGAACGAGAGTCAGGCCTCTTGTCCTGCTCGGACTGTAATAAGGCAGAGTTCGGATCCACCAGGACGGATCCGCACAGCGACCCGGAGGCCACTGCTGCGCAAACCGGTTCCCAACCACCGACGGCTGCGTGAACTGGACCGAGGGAGGAAGCGGAAGAGGACAGAGCAGAAACAGAACACCTCTTCCTCTCACTCGAACTGATCTGACACGGACGATGCACTTACGGCTCCAGAGACTCTCGGCATCTCTCTTCAGCACAGACTCCTGCTGCGGGTCAGCGGGGCTCCCCCCACACAGGTCAGTCTCACACAGCCCACGATTTGGGGAAAAACCATGGTGCAGGAACTTGATTCATTGACGTGTGTAATTACCTACATGAAAAGCACCAAACTCCTTCAGACTCTGTCTCTGATTTTGACACGTCATGGGACATCCCAATTCAGAATCTCGAATACCCTGAAAAGTGAACAAAAAGTTCAGTGTTTTCAAATGTCCAGAGCGTGACTGGGTCATCACCTTAATTGTTCCATTGCCCTCTCTTCCTTTAGATGAAGTAGAGTTTGAAGTTTGATGCTTTATATACGAAGCATTCCAGCCGAACTCAGTCTTGACGTGCGAACCGTTGCGTTTCAGACGTGAAGCGGCCGTTGAGATGGATCTGACCTGCAGCATCTGCCTCGATACGGTCACGACGCCCGTGTCGCGCACCGGAAGTCACGTGTCGCGCTTCCTCGCCGCGCGCATGCGCCTCCGTCGCCACCAGGTGGCTCTGCTCATGCAGTGCGGACACTTCTTCCACGAGCTGTGCTTGGCGGCGTGGGTGCGCGCCTGCAGCAGCAGCGCTGCCTCCCAGCAGAGGTCCTGCCCCGTGTGCAGAACCGAGGTGCCGTGCGACGTGCAGGTGGAGGTCATCACCGTGGACACTTTGCTGAGAAACCTACACATCATCGAGAGACTGAGGAGGAGGCACGCGAGGCTGCACAGACAACAACAGCGACAACAGCAGCGGGAGCAGAGTCTGTCGGAAGAGGAGTTGGAGGCGTTGGTCAACGAGTACGTGCAGGTTGACCTGAACCCGGTCGACGGTGATGAAGGCGAGCCTCCTGATACTTCACAGCACGGCAGCCCCTCCCCAGCCCCAGCGGATCCTGATAGACCCAACAGCCCCTTCACCATCATCACCCCCGAGGAGGTGCGGCGGAGCTCCACGGACGAGGCGCGCCCTGAGGGACCCGGCGGGGGAACCGAGCTCGAGCTGCCGCTGCCGCTCTACTCCAGTGAACTGCTCCTCTACGGTCTGCCTCATCTCTGAGATCTGCTGGGATCCAACGCCTCCCACCAAGCGCCGTCACTGCCAAAACGTCGCTGTTGTGTGATACATGATCAATGCATTTTCACTGAATGTTGCCAAGCAAAGCTTGGTCTTGACTCCTGTTTCCATGGACAGAAAAACTAGTTGCGTAAAATGCCGTGGAAAAAGGAAACCTTGACGCAAACGGAGACCCGGGATGGGTGGAGCAATGTGAGAAGCTGAGAGCATCGAGGGTCGACCTGAGCCTTGGTCCAGGTCCCCGAACCTTGAGTTGAACACAGGCCCCCCGGTGTGAATGAGGGTCCCGACCCTTGATGGGGTCCAATCCTTCTTCACAGAAAAATTAAACGTTGTGTGCCTGATGGGAAGAACTTTTCCCTTGGGTTCCCGATCACACCAATGCCACCTCCTCTCACTGAACAAGAGTACTGTACGAACTCGTGAGCGAACCTCAAACGACACTCCATTTTTCCTGTCCGCAAACAAAAGAATCAGAAAAAAATACGGACAAAAAGTTCATTTTCTTTTCAGCCTCGAGTTTATACTGAGAACGTTGTTGTCATCTCTCTGTCATTTTGTGCCCAAAGCCAGTTCTTTCACAGCTGCGGATTGCCTTTGAACGTCCAATGAAGGAACCGTGATGAAGCGTTTCGTCTGTTCTGATAAGTACGTCCGCAAAAAACTTAGTAACAATGGCAATGGCACCAAATAAAGAAACGTGAACCTCCACGTGAGATGCAGAAATCTGTTGTCGTGAACTTGATGGGGTTTTATCAATCGAAGGCTGCACGGGGGAAGTTGTTTGCACAAAAGTTGTGCATTTGCGATGGTGGAACCGTCAATGAAGAGTCTGCAACCAACGAACCTTCCAGCATCAGCCTGAACACACGAAAACTCAAACAGACCGGACTGGGCCAGGTGGCTCAACCAAGATTCAATATCAGAGTCGGATCCAGGTTTTGGAGTCAGGGAGCCTGGACCAGACCCAGGATTGGAGACAAGGGGCTGAGACTGGAGTTCAGCCAACAGGGGTTTCCAAAGTTCTTCAGTTCACATGACAGCGGATTTTCAGCGTCTGGTTCCGGATCGGTGTGGACCGAGGAGAAAAAAACCCTTTTGGAAATGCCTTTGACAGTTATCCAACAACCACCGCCATCTGTTTGCACAAGTGCGTAGCTTTCCACAAAAGGTATTTGCGTCGGTGCGTTTTGCTGGATCCTGTTGACTGTATCTTTTCAGACCTTTGCAAACTTCGCAGTAAATCATGAAACGCAATCCTTGACAGGCCAATTTTCCCTCTGCGATTCACGTCGAGTGATTGGCCAACCTGTGGCGGGGAAACTTTTTTGCACTGTTGGGCCCGTTTCACTGGAGATTCGTGGCGTCGTTGCGCGGGAAAACGAGCGCTCTGTCGTCGCTTGCGACGCAGTTCACGCTTCATGGGACGCTGTAGGGGACGCAACGCACCACGCATCCCCTGTGAAACAGGTCCACAGGCGTTTCACACTGCTGACTTTCTCACGGACAGACTCCAAGTTTTTCAGGTAATCTCAACCATGAAGCACAACTTCCATGCACGCCATGAGTTTTCGTGACTGAGTGAGTGACCTCGGGGATCCAGGAGTTGCAAGGTCAGGTGCTCAAGTTTGACAAGACGTGAGAGGATGAACAAATCGCGCGCTGTCAGGGGTACAAATTTGGGTTCAGGTGGAACCCCCCTCCCCCCTGACCCTCTCCTGAATAATCCTGCGAATTTGTGGAATCCGCACGTTCTCGTACAGGTGTGCTGTTGGGAGCGGATCCCTCTTTTGCGAACAACGTCTTTTGCGAACAACGAACCAGGCGTCAACAGACAGCAGCGCGTCAATTCTGCCCGCAAATCGAACGCGCTGACTGGAAAAAGCTGCTCGGCGCACAAATCGAACACACCCCTCAGTCGACGCTATCTCCCTCGTAGATCTAACCGGGTCCGACTGAATGAGACTTTTGTGCTCTTGATCAACATTTTTCTTGAGCACGGAAAGGCTGCATCTTTGTGTCAAAGATATTTGGTACAAACAGTCAAATTTGTGTTCACTCGTGTGATACGATCTGGGACTCGAGTGCACTTATCTGGGAAGAAACACTTGTACTGTACCAAACAAGGAAACTACGCACGGGTCATGTTGTTAGCAAACATGTACGAATGTTTTATTTGTCATGGACATTCATGTTCAACAATTTGTACAATTATTTTCACAAACAAAGTTTGACTTAGATGCACACAATGCCAACTCAACAGGAACTTGACATGACAAAATTCTGCAGAACTTAAAGAGCGTTCGTTGGTTCGTTGCTGAGAACAAAGAATGTTTTTGGGAAGACGAGGTCTGAACAAACGCGGATCCAGGAGCTGAGTCGGGCAGGGCTGACCCTGTCCTGACTGGGATCCAACCTTGTGAAAAGGTTTTCGAAGCTCGAAACATTGGTACGCAGAAGATGGAACCTTGCAGGTCTGGGAATGCGGACCATGTGTTCGTGGGTCTGGACGGTCGCGCCATGATCCCCAGAAATTTCAGCGTGTTTCCCGCGCGTCAGAACATCAGTCAAAATAAATACTCTCCACTTGTTCTGCGGGTGAATTTGAGTGTCTAGACGCACTGATGATGTGATACGGGCGGCGTCGCTGAGCGCTCCTCTGATCCTCACTGTGAACCGACTTTCCTCTCTCGAAAGATCCCCGAAAGTAGAGGAGCTGAGCTGACACCATGTTGGGACGGTTCTCGGGGCAGGATCCATGGTCTGGGTCTGTCTGGTACCACCACTCAGTGGGACTTACTGGTTTTGAACAATGAGATTTCACACTTGCCATTCTCTTGTGAGGCTCACAGGTGTCCAGGGCCCTGTCTCTCCTGATCCGCTGCGCGGCCCGGGCGGGCCATGTCACATGTGTGGAAACTCCCGAGTCGGCCTCGTCTCTCACAGATACACTTCATCCTCCGGCTGGGAACCCAGAGTCACTTTGATGTGAGATAACATGGGCTTCTCCTTCTCCAGGTCTGCGCTCCCGGTCGCTCCGCCATGGGTCTGGACTTCTGTCAACGCCGTTTGTTGAGCAGATGAGTTATTCACTGGGCTTGACTGAGGTTTCTCAGGCGAAAGCGACAGGAGGCGGCTGTGCTGCTCCTGCTCCTCGCTTTCCGCACTGATGTCCCTGAACGGCAACGGTGATGCGCTTGTTCCCTGGGAACCTTCGGTTGAAGGTGGGACTCTTTTGAGTGGGGATCCCTCGGCTGGGGTTCCCTCAGCTGGGGTTCCTGTGGGTGGGGGTGGGGTTCCTGTGGGTGGGGGTGGGGTTCCTGTTGGTGGGGGTGGGGTTCCCTCCAAAGTATCGTCCGACTGATTATCCTGTCGGACACGGTTGAGATGCTCCTTTCCCTCCACACTCTCCGTCGTCACGGATTTCACGCCGTCATTCACAATTGTGTTCTGAGTTTGGTCAGAGGCCTGGTCCACGGCCGCAGCCATGGAGCCAGTCGATCCCCCGCGCACTTCCCCGTTGACGCTGCCAGCTCCCGCGGCGGAGTTCCGGCTCCGGCTCCGGTGTCTCCTGGCCCGGGGTCCCGCCGCACCGCCGGCGCGCACCGGGGTTGAACCGGCCGCACTGCTGCCGCCCGACCCGGCGGCCACCGCTGACCCGGGCGCCTCCGACCTCGCTGCCATTGTTGTGTCATCCTCCAGCTGTCGCTGAATGCTGGCAGCACCTGACTGCTGTTTCAATGCATCGCTGCTATTGTTATTGTTTCTGTTGACATTGGTGTTGACATGTGTCCTCGCAGGACCAGTGCCCGCTGCGAGGCCGGCGCTCCCCACGGAGGCGTCCGACGAGGACGCGTTGGAGCACTGCGAGGCGCTGCGTCGGTGGCGTCGCGCCCTCTTGGCGTGGGACCGCGTCAGCGAGTCATCGTTTCCGTTGAGCAACGTGCTGTCAATGTCTGTGCCGTTTGGAAGACTCGGAGGGGAGAACTTGGGAACGGGCGGTGGTTTCCTGCCACGCGGGGACCGAGGAGAACTGAGGCCCGACATGGCGATATCCGTCGTCTCGTCCTCAGGTTGGATGCGCAGTTCCTGTGTTTTCTCGACGTCAGTGTGAGTCGCGTGGTGGTTGACTTCTGCACTGGGTGATTCCTCCGTCACCGTCGCCGCTTGACTCTCCTTCCCATCAGTGTCAGTTTCTAGCCACGGCTGCATGTATTCGCGCTTCAACGCACTGACTTCATCATAGATGTACTGATCCAGAGCCTCCTTCACCACCCCTTCCTCCCCCGGGGGCGTGTAGAGGTACGGCACCCGGATCTCCACGGCGGGTCCTGTGCTGCTCACAGACAGCAGCTCTATGTCCAGTCCTTGCAGGGGAATCTCCACTTTGACCTCCTTGGTAAAGACGGGGGTGTCTGGGCTGCTTCCCTCAATCACCACTGTGTACCCATCCTGAACGTAGTTAATATCCTCACAGTAGGAGCCCATGTGGATCCGCACCCGGTAGACCCTGGGCCCGCCGGGCTCCTGCACCGTCCCGCTCTGGATAATCTCCAGAATCTCTCGCTTCGCAGCCGTCACCTTCTCCTTGGCCGTGGGTTTGGTCATACTGCGTTTCAACGCTCCCACCAGGTTGTCTGATTCCAAGCGCTCATTGACCATGCCCACCAGCTGGTGTTCGATGACTTTCTTGGTGGTGAGCAGGGACTTCTGCAGGGGCGTGGCCACCAGCTCCAGGTCCTGCCCCTTGCCCTTGGAGGACGCGTGGCGCATGATCCTGCGCATGCCGCCTCCCTGCGCCGGCACCAGCTCGTGCGTCGTCTCGTTCTGTCCTTTGTCCTCGAGGTCGCTCACGTCCGGCCGCACGCCCAGCGAGTCCACGAACTGCTTCAGCTCCTTCTGACCCGACAAATCCATGTCCGACTGACCCGATCTATTTTCATCTTTGTGGGACTCCATTCTGCTTTGACCCTGTTGGGCGCTGATTCTGCCTGGCGTGCTTTTCGTGGAGGGTTCCTTCACGTCGTGGGTCAGATCGCTGCTGACCGTCTTGGCAATGCCCGCCGTGCGACCTGCGCTCCCTCCGTCTGTTTCTGACTCCCTGGTCTTCGCAGTGTCCTCACGTTTTGGACTCCTCGTTGCGGAATCACCCACCTTTGAACCAGTGGGTCTCGCCATTCCGTTTATTGAATTCACAATGTCTTGTTTCCCACCCTTGCTGCCCGCATCCTCCTGTTCCGATTTACCGTGGGTTGTTTTGCGTGTGGAATCTTCGTGGTATCCGTTGATGCGCATCGCGCGCCCTGTGCTGGTTGATTCTGCCCCGGTGTCCCGCTCCACCCTCCTCCTGACGGCGCTGACGGTGGAGCGCAGCCGAGTCCCCGTCTCCTCGCTGCGGCTGCTCCGCGTCGCTACGACCGCACCGACACTCGTCTCGTGGCCACTTGTTTCTGTTTCCACCGCTACTTTTGTTTGCTTATCCCTGTTTTGATGCGGATGACGAGGTATTTCTTGTTGTTTGGCCTCGGGGCGGGCTGTAGTTGTTGAGTGCGGTGGCGCGGTGGGCTCAGCGCGGGTCGGAGCGACTCTCTCGGCAGCACTCAGCGCAGGCCCCGTGGTCTGTTTGCTTTGCGCTGAATCAGCCTCTGTCTCAGGAATGCTGTTCTCAGTCTTTTCTGTTTTGGAAGCAACAACTTTCGTCGGGTCTCCAGCCGCGTTTTCTTTTCCACGCACCGCGGGTTTTCCGTGTTTGTTGCTTGCCGCGGGCGGTGTGTCCCCGTGACTACCTTCTCTCTCGTCTCGCTCGGGTTTTCCGCTTCTCTTTCTCCTCTCGTAGAATGTCGGAGTTGAAAACGACGGCGTTGAAAACGACTTTTGACTTGACTTTTCGAGATTTTCGAACAGACGCATCGTCTCGAGGAAGCTGTGCCTGGACGGATCGTCCTTCACCCGGGGCTCACGTCTTCCTCCTCCACTGGGCGAGCCGTCCCTCTCCCCGGGCTGCACCTCAGACTTCCCCACAGAGAGTCCGGTGTTAGTTCTCGGACTCTGGGTTCCCACACCCTGATTTGTCCTGGATTTCGAAGCGGCACTCTTGGTGTTGAGGCGTGGGCCGAACCCTTTCTCTGCACTATTGGCACCGACGCCACTGAGCATCTTCTGGTCTCCAGGTCGGTTCTTCGCCGGATGTGTTTCCATGGCGACAGGCACCGTCCCCATCCCTGGAATCCCTCCGCGGTCCTCAGCTCCCTCGGCTGGCTCTGAGGAGACCTGCCTCACGAGGATTCTCCTGTCGGACGGTAACGTCATCTTCTGCGTGTCGTCCTCGCTGAGCGAAGAGTCGAGGCTCAGACGCACAGATGACGTTGGACGTTCAGCGTCAGAATCGGACGGAGTTTGCGAAAGTCTTGGCGCGTGTGCTTGCAACACTAATCGGGGTTCAGCGCTGTGTGTCACCAGCCCTGACTTCTGTTTCGCTGACGTCAGCGTTTTCTTGTCTGCCAGCAATGCAGACTGTGTTCTGGGCGAGGATGGATAATGCACATGGAGGGCCGGTGAAACACGGGGAACTTGCCCTGTTTCCAGTCCAGAAGTGGTCCGCACTCCTGCAGGGTTGGAGAAGCGTTTCGCGCGCTCCGCGACGCTGGCGGGCGCTTCAGAAGACTCGACCGGAAGTTCTGGGGTGCTCGCCCATTTCCGGAGTTCCGCCGAGTCCCTGAAGCGTCGGATTTTGTACACCCTGGCGGGGGTCGATGCTTTGGGTTCTGATCCTGCTGTTCTGGTTCCTGCATCAGACGGGCTGCCCCCCGGCGGGTCAGGTGTTCGTGACACCGTATCTGCGACCAGAGTCTCGAGCTCAGGAGCGCTGAGTCTCTTCCTCACATTCGCAGCGTGTCGGAGCCTCCGAATACTCTTCCTCACCACAGCTGAGTCCAGTTTGCTCTTCCCGCCTGGTGCAGTGTTGCCGGATTCAATCTCAGCAACGAAGTGTCTGACGAACTTGCTTTTGGCGGGGCTGCCCACTTGCCCAGCCTCCTCAGGTTTGTTTCCCTGAGACTCCAACACAGCTCCCGGGAAGGATTTCCTCTTGTTCTCAGTCTGTGGCGAAGACCTGTCCCTGTGCCGCAGCAGAACGTCCCTTGTCGTCGGCGTTGCGTCCTTCCGCTGCGGCGGCGCTGTGTCCCTCTGCGGCGGCGCGGTGTCCCTCTGCGGCGGTGCAGTGTCCCTCTGCGGCGGTGCAGTGTCCCTCTGCGGCGGCGCGGTGTCCCTCTGCGGCGCTGCTGCGTCTCCCTGCCCTGCGCGCTGAGTCGATGCACTGACCACCCCGGACGCTTTGTTTGTGTCCGGTGCTGTGTCGCGTGCAGCGAGGTGAGCGCGCGGAGTGCTCGCAGAGCGAGGTCCAGCTGGCGACAGGGTCGTGCTCGCTGGGGTCGGGCTGGGTCGCTTGCCAGGATCCACAACCGCAGAACTGCCCTGGTGCTGGCTCAGTCTCTCAGCGCCAGTGCTCAGAGTGCTCTCAGTGGATTTGGGTCTCAAGTTTTGCGTGGTCAGTGTGATTGGAGTGGACTTCTGGAGTTTCACTCCATCCGTGGCAGAAACTGGGCGTGGCGCTTTGGAGTCCCGAGCCTCTTGATTGGTGTGAGCACTGCCGTCCTCGATACCTCCCCGATGTTCAAGTTCACTTTGCACCCCAGATACAAGAAACTGGCGCTGTTCTCTGGATTCCAGATCCGTTTGTTGCGCGTTGGATTCTAGATCCTTGCTTTGAACCCTGGATTCCAGATCTTGAACCCTGGATTCTGAGTCATCGTGCTGCACCCGGTGTTCCAAATCCATGTGTTGCACCCTGGGCTCCAGATCCTGGTGTTTCACCCTGGATTCTACATCCTGATGTCGAACCCTGGATTCTGAATCCTGGTTTTGCACGTTGGATTCTAAATCTTTGTTTTGAACCCCGGATTCCAGATCCTTGTGCTGCACCCTGGATTCTGGATCGTCCTGATGTTCCGCCTTGAACACCACATTCCTGTACTCCTTGTCGAGATTGTTGTGGATCTCGTTTTCATTCTCGTCCAGTCTCCGCTGCAGATGGAGCAGCTTGCTGACCCCGGCCCTGAACTCCGGAGTGAGTCCGCTCTCCCTCACCTGCAGCGGCCCTGGGTCCAGATAGTCCTCGCCCTTGCGCCTGATCCTGCTCCGCGGAGTGTGGTCCACCGACCGCTCCCTGTACAACTTCTTGCCCAACTGCCTGGACTCCTCCAGGTCCCTCCAGACACATTGCAACTCTGCAAACTTGGCGTCAATCTTGTTTTTCTCTGCCAAGAATGGGCTGACATAGTTCCTTGTGCGCAGCCCCTGGACTCTGTTCGGTTGTGGTTCCTTCCTTGTTTCGCCTTCCTCTCTCTCCACACTGACACCAGAGTCTGCTGACGCAGTGTCCATTGAGTCGTGCTCTGTGTTCCTGGTCTCAGCCATCGCAGCTGCGCCTGTACATACTTGAGTCAATTGTCCCGCATAAATGCATGAGGAGTAGTATGTCGGGATCTGCCGTCTGTGCGCAACTCGAGCCGAAAGTGTTTGTTTGCGGTGTCGCTCTGGTCCACGCGTCTCCACTTAAGGCGTTAATGATCTATTCCCTGCCACTGAGATCTTTGCAAATTTACCTGATCCACCAGATTGGAATTCTCAAAGTCATTTCACCATCCTCTCTGAGCTTTTGCCCCTTTGCCCTCTCCATCTTTGCTGGATCTCTTTGCGTTTGTTTGGATAGTGAGATTGTTGGGCGAATTCCTCGCCAAATTCCGTGTTCAGGTTCGGGAGGCGCTTCTTCGCTGTGGGACATTGGCTCCCGTCGCTGCGGAGATTCCTGGCGCTCCTCGGCTCCTCGTCCGAAACGTGCCGCGCTCCTCTCGAGTCCTGCGGGCAGAAACACGGACGTCATTAGCAAGAGGCGCCGTCCATTTGAAAGTCATTTGACTCGGTGTTTATGGTAACGACTCTGAGAACCACGCGTAAAATTGAGCGGTTGCGACCCGCGATCAAACTTGGCGCCCTAAATTGACCTGAGAACCACGTCTTGAGCCAAGTCTGCAACACGAAACAGACTCAGTGCACAAACGCAACCCCAGTATCGGACAGGATCTGTGTACAGATCTGTGAGCGCAATCCCCAAGGACCCTCCTGGTGGAAGGGAAAGAGAAAAGAAACCAGCCCGAACCAAACACACCAGTTCTCTTTGAAGCACCGCATTTCAATTTTGGGCAGGCGGCACCTGATCAGGGTCTGTCTGCAGGCGCAGCGTCATTTGAGCGCATCACACCAACTCTGCAAAACCCAACCAACGCTCGTTCACGTTTACTGCCTCAACAAATCATATGTTTCAAGAAATATGCTCTGTGTTGCTGGTGCGTAGGCTTCAGCTCGAGAGATCCGTGGCCTGTTTCACTCTGGATGCGTCGCGCGTTGCGTCGCGAAGTTGCAGTGGGGCACGCAATTACATGTGCAGACGAATCAAGCGGTGTGCCCCCTGTGCCGTCACCCGCACCCACTGATTGAATGAAAAGACATACAACGCATGACGCATCCAGAGTGAAACAGCCCTGTATCACCTGTACACAATCGTTGATTCATATCCTAACCTAACACACATACGGCTGCCCATAATGGGATGACATGCCATTCAATTGCGTGCAACCAGGCTGTGGAATGTAGTTCGGCTACAAAAGGAAGACTTCAAATGCAAACCGACAAAAAAGTGCGCTATTCAGGAGTCCACGTTTGCTACCCAAAGGTCTCCGGTAAAACTTGTGTGTTTAGTTGGGCCTTTGCGTGAATTCATCCTCCACTGAGTTTCCACACAAACAATGTCCTCGAAGTGCAGAGAAACGTTGACAGATGGATGTTTGTAAACGGCAACACCTCGCGTCCGTTTTATCCGTCGCTTTTGCAAGTGATCTCGGTGTGTCAACCAGAGGTGGATCCAGGGGTCGGTTGAGGGGCTCTGACATCCCGGGAGGCGCTCACTGAACAACAATACGCAGTTTGGAGAAGGCAACACCTTTCGTGCACTGTGCGGTTCTCCGGGACACCCTCTCTCCGCGGTTTCCAAAGTCAGCGGCCATGGTTTCATTGGAAACCGAATCTGCGTAGCTTTGGTGTGCTGGAGAGCCACGGGAGGATGCAGGGAGGATTCTTGACTTTCGAAACTCCTTCAACATCCTGATTTGGGTGCGTTTTTCAAAGAAGGATTCACCCAGCCCTGTTGGGGACCCTTGACCAAACCGGGGCTCAGAGACGGTTTGAGAGCGACGGTTTGAGAGTGTTGCTGAGTTGCCAATTTGCTTACTCAGATTTGCATTCCGCGTGGGTATCACTGCCTCGGGTCTGAATAGTTGAAAGTCCGAGTGGTCGGACTTGGCCCGCCCCGGGCTCCACTGCACTCGTGTTGGTGCGGCTGCGCTGGTGTCGCTCTGGTCCTTATCAAAACAACCTGTTATGGGCAAAAAACACCGCCATAACAACCTCGGTCACTGGAGGACACACCTGGTCGCACCTCAACAAACCTGAGACTGAGATCAGTGTCTTTTGCTTCGGAAGTGAGATGCAAAATCCGATCAACAAGTCCACAGGGAACAGGATGTGTTCGAACCGACCGAACAAGACGAGTTTGAATTGGGTGGCTCTGGTGCGACTTGGTTGGAGGTGGCGAGGGTGCGGAACCGATGTGGGTCCGATTTCCGTGTTTTGATGAAAAAGTTGTGTCCGCAAAGTTCAACAGCAACACGATCGTCACAGGCCGTTTGATCCCCATCATTTCTCGTTGTGTTCTGCCTGTCGCCACTGAGTTCAGAGAGCTTTTCTTTTGGGAAATGTTCCCGTTTCCCCTTGTCACCCTTGGGTCGGATCCAGTGAGCCCCACGTCAGACCCAGCGGTAGAACCAGACTTTGGTCAAGAAGCCCAACGCTCTGCACAAGAGGTGGGGCCAATTCCAACAAGTTATGGCCTGTGATGTAACAATTCAGCAATCATGCAGGGGGAACAGGGAACCCCAGACTCTGGGGCTTTTTCGATGATAATCTGTACTCAATGACGCTCAACTCGAGCGACGCACCACGGCAAGGGTCAAGAACCCCCGAATTCGCTTTGCAAATTCTTTCAAAATTGAAATCTGAAGTGCGAAAATCGCCACAGTGATTTGCGCATTATTTTTGCAGCCATGAAAGCGTTTTGTAGTTGAGAATTTATTTCAAGACGTAAACAGTTGACAACTGGGTGTCAGCTGAGGTTAATGGCAGCGTCGTCGAGGCGCTTGCTTCGATTCGTGCGGCACCTCAAAGCCACGAATCCGTCGATTGCCAAGAGGTACCACCTGGAGGCCGGGCTCACGCTGAATGCGTCACGCGTCGAGTTGAAAAACAATTGGCTGCGCACTACGTGACACGTTGTGTCCCGAAACAAGCCGAATGTGCATTTGTAGACCACGTCGTGGCTTGCAACGCGTGATGCATCCAATGCGAGGCAGCCCTGTGGCATCGGTACGTTGTCCCGGGTGGACGTGGTGCGAACCAACAACTCGCTGCTTGAGTGTGGAGTCCAGTCCCCGAAGCTACGTATATCACCACATGAATCATCAAAGTCTCTTTGAAGACCCTAGTTCTGCCTTTCAAGCACCGTCCGGAGTCAGAGGAACAAACCACGGTCACTTGTCTCCGATATACGATGGGGATTTAGTCCGTCCCCACAGCGTGACTGGATGCACCAAGGCAGAGACCAGCACCACGAGAGAAACCAGTCGTTGCTCCAGATCTATGACTGGGGTTGAGGGACCAGAATCTGAATCTGACCTCAAACGGAAAAGCGGGTTCGCTCCGGGTGACATTCGCAGTGGGGCAGATCTGCAGTCATCCCTGCTGACCGAACTCGGGTTGCTAGAAACCGAACCAAACCCAAATCAATCCAGACAAAATTATCTGAGCAATTGACTTCCACGTCAAATTCTTTGTGCCTTGATTACTTGTTTGAAGGGCGTTTCTTTCTTCTCCGGGAGGCCGAGTTTTTGCTGAACTTCCCCGGAGGACAACAAAGTCAAGTCTCCGCCAGCTGTCATCGGGAGGTGTTCCAAATACATGGGCACTTACTCCAGCCAAGCGTGAAATGTGTTTTTGAATATTTCTGTGTAATTTAGGCAGAAAGCATACTTTTTTGCGTACGAACATTCTCTGCATCACGCCTCGAGCCACGAATTTCGAGCCTGTGCGATGAAAGCTTCTCTGTTTGTGCTTTGCTGCAGTTTTCGCTTTTTGCTGTCGTTGAAGGTTCATTTGCGCAATTGAAATGAAACTTTTTCTCTTCCGCTGATGAGCAGCGCACTTTCTGCTGAAGTTTCAGGACTCTCCAACCAGTTGCGAGGCGCAGATCTGGTCACCGACACAGACGCACACTTTAACCGAACAGGGGAATTCAACCGAAATGTTTTCGCTGGGCCTCGCAGGCAGGATCTCTTAACTCTGCCCTGGCAGATCTTTTCTTGAAAAAAAAACTGGTGGTTGTTCCAAGCAATGTTGACAGAAACTAAAGGACTCGATACAATTTCTGCTGGCCTGTGGGTACCCACATCTCGGGTTGCTCTTGTTGTCAAGTTGGGTTCACACCGGGTGCGTTACGTTTTGCGGCCCTATGCCAGTCAATGGCCCCTGCGCCATTGCTTGCGACTCAGTGCTCATGCATTTGCACAGGGCTTCAACACGGGACGCATCCGACGTGAAACAGGCTGCACGGGTACCAGTATCTCGGGTTGCTCGTACCTGCGAGCCTGTTTACCCAGGTTTGGAATGACAAGTAGAACACACTGGAAATCACCCATCATTGCGTTTCAAGGCCGCTCTTTGAGATTTTACACCAACAAGCCTCAGGAAATTGCTATGGCTTGAAAGAAACACTTGTGTGACTTTGCAGCGAGAAGGAAACGTTCAAGTTCGTCAGTTTAAATTTTGCAGAACCACGGCCTGTTGCAAACTGCGCACAAATCTGCGACCCAAACACGCGAACAGAATTTGTCCAGGACATCCTACAGGCTTGCACACGGGAGACGGGAACGCCAAAGCGTGCTGGACCTCAGGCCCCTGCAGTCTTGGTTCCACTGCATGTGCAGACTCATGCAAGTTACAATGGCAACAACATGCAGCTGAAAAAACTGAATCCGGCCCCCACCATCACCAGTCTATTGTCAAAGTCCTTGCAGGCACTTTTATTCAGACATGGAAATCTGTCCCTGAACAAGGGTCATGGATCTATTTTGAAGCCAAAACTGAAATAAAGCACAGTGGAAAGGAAGCGAAGGCTTCACAGTGAAACTCCGTGCATGAGTTGAGCGCTCAGAATCTTGTGCAGCCTGAACTCAATAAAATAATCCTCTTGAGTCTTTGACACGTCAGTCAACCGAGGCTGAATCCTTATCTGCGTTCACATCAGACGCAACGGCAATTGACAAATCTCCGTCTTTTTGTGGGAGGAAAGTGTTGGGTTCTTTCGCTGAGCCCCCCAGCACAGGGAGAGCTGTGAAACCTGATCTTTTCTGAGGCAAAACAGCAATGACAGAGACACGCACGTTTGGAGTTCCCAACCTCTGAAGTTCACTCGAAATATGGAAGCATAAGTTCGCAGGCTGTTTCAGTTTCCAGAAACGGATCAAGGCTGAGACTCTGCAGGTGATGCTCAGACCCAGCCTGCACTAAGGTCCAGTCCCAGGGTGAGGAAAGTCCATGCACAGTGCGAACCTGGGTCCAAAACCTCAGGGAACAACTCCAACTTCAACAAATCAAAGTGTGATGGTAGACATGAGTCTCTGAGTGGTGTTTTCCAAGGGCCATGGTTTTCCACACAGGTCTTGAATACACGCAGACCACAAAGGGACGTCAATGCCTTGAGAAGCACAGTCCCAAATTTGACATGGACCTCCAGACGTGCCATTGTGACTGACAGGAAACTTGTGTCAACTGACCAACATTTTGACCTTTCCGACCCTTGGAGAGAGACGCACTGAAGGCACCGTGTGCGTGTGTGTGCGTGTGTGTGCGTGTGTGTGCGTGTGTGTGCCTCCATGTGCCCCTTGACAAGGGACCAATACGAGTATTAGTGCTCACCTTTTTGGAGACCGCAGACGAGGTAAATACTCACTCCAACCACAAGACTGCCTCCTGTGTGAGTGTGTGTGGCTCGGAGAAGTTTTCAATGCTCAAGGGCGCGTGAATTTAGGCCACTTTTGTGCAGCGACACGAACGAACGGCTGCTGACAGCGAGCGATGGGAACTCTCCTTCCCGCGACGCGGCCACTCTCAAAGCGCCCGCCGCTTCAAAATGTTGAAATGGAGTCTTTTTGGGTGGCACAGGTCTGGCTTGGGTGTGTGCGTTGTGGCAAACTGTCCCAGCTCAAATAAAATCCAGCAAATTTATGTCAAAAGGCAACAGAGCCAGTATGGGAGATTGCCAAAAACCTCTCAGCTTGTTGTCGAACACCAATGGTTCTGGTGTTCAAACCAGCCTGGACAATTGTTCCCCAGAAGATTTGCCGATTGAGCCAAACATGCCGAAGAAATGTGACAATGAACCCAAAAGACCAGCACGCACAAGCAAGTACATAATGTGCATTTACTCTAGAATTTTGAAAAAAAATTCAAGTGAAACTTATTTTTGAGAGTGTCCAAAAGCATTGCAACTTGTATCGAAACACGCAAACACGAACGCTGTGATTATTTATGTGCATCTTTTGGATGCCTGTCAACCTCTGTGTAAAGCTGACTGCTTTTGAAAGAAGCGCAGAAACGATAAAATCGCACACGCTGGGAGCCACGGGCAGCTGGTCCAACCTCCGTCCCGTCGGGAAACAGGAATCACAGGTGCAGCTCAGACGCAACAACGATTTTCGCACCAACTGTGCGAGCTCCTTGAGAAACTCAGAAAGGAAACGAACCTGAACAATGATTCTACGTGTTGTCGGAGAAGCCGAAGGTTCTCAGTGCGATGGAGGCTCAAAGTTTTTGTCGCAGTTTTTCCCACTCGACGGGCAGAACAAACAGTTTACCTCGTTCACCTCTGTGAGACTTGATTCAGCCAGAAACTTTCCCAATTTTCCCAAGTTCTCGGAGCACCGCGTTTATGAGGTGGAAAGTGCTCATTTTTGACAGCATAAATGGTGCGTGGAACACAAGAAGGCTTTGTACGTCCACAGCAGGGTGTTCGCACTTTATCGTCTCTCCACGAAATAAACTTTCCACAGCCAAAGGGAGGTTCGTGCTCGCTCAACGCAAAGTCTCCAAACTCGCTCTTCAAAGAAACTTTCGCTGTGCTGTTCCTTGTCCTCCTCGACTGCCTTGTTCGCTCACACTTTCGGAGTTCGATTTCGGTGAGGACATGCAGGCGTGCAGGCGTGAGCCCTGTGTTATACACGCGTGTACGCCCTGAAACGTCCTGGGTGTGCATGATTCGGCTCTCGTTTTGGTATCGCCAAGCCAGAGACTGAACACTCCAAGGGTGCACAATCCTGTATTTCCCATGGCAAGCAGATCCGAAGGAAGATTGTAAAAGTGGGGGTGTTTCCCCTGTATGACCCTGCATTCAATTGGTCAATTTCTGCATGACCCTGTCTCAAACAACGCTTGTTGGCATTTCATATTTCATTACTTTTTGACATGCATGAAGATTTGATTTGAGGAACAAGGGAAGCCACGCTCAAGGCAACTGCAGTGTCGTGATATATCACAAACGATTGATTGACATGTTCAATGTTTCCTGGATAAGACTGCCCCAAAAGGTGGGAAAGCTTGCCATTTATTGAGACAACATAGTATGCCATCTAGTGGTGGTTGTGGTAAGTGCAGCTGGTGTCATCAAACCACACTCCTCCCCCACCAGGGGGTGCTGGTCAGCAGACATTTCAAACCTTACACCACCGGAAGCCACTATAGTGGCTTGAGATCTGTCACATTTGGATCCATTATGCAAAATTGTGCAGGACCAGGAGGTGCTGCCACTCAATGAATGTTGGTGTTTAGGGTGTCCAACAGATGTCAGCTCCCTGACTTCCCTTGATTAACAGGTGTTTGTTTACAAACCATCAAAAAATTGTGTTTGCATGTGGTGCTGTAAGCTTTAATATATCCATAAATTTACTCTATTATATTTGATAATTGTGTACACACAAGGCCAGCCACAGTTGTGCAGTTTTGGCTGGCTTGAAAGCTGCCTCCCCCTCACCAGGGGGGGGGGACCAAGGCACACATGATCAGCCATGGATTCTGAGGACATCCTGTCCTTTTTGAAACAAAATATCACACACAAAATTCTGCTGGAATCACAACACCATAATCTGCCTCCTGCTCACAAAGAAATTCTTAAAATCATCATGAGTCACTCCAACCCAGGGCCATGCCAACATCATACGTTTGAGAGTCTCAACCAGGAGTTTGCCAAAGGTTTCAGGTGAGTGTTCATGGTTTTCCAGTCCGGCCCTTGGCCGCACCACACAGTACAATGCCCCTCCAATGAGTCTTCGTTGAGCCAAATCTCACCAAATGTTGTGGTTGGTCTTTCCTCAGCACCCATGAATGTGTCAATCATTCCCTTGATGTTTGTTCATGTTATGAGATGCGTGCAATTCTCAAACATGTTTCTCAATTGGAAAACTTTTCAGAAACAAGCAAGTCCGCGGTAATCGGACCCGGATGGTCGCGCACTCGGTGGGTGGGTGGGTGGGATTGTCAGGTAGGGGGGGGGGGTTGGCAGGGTGGGGGGGGGTCTGGGTGGGGGGAGGTTACATTCCAAAGTGTGGACAGACGCACACATGAATGCTACTGGTTTTTAAGCCATCAGCGGCACCTAGATGGCCGGCTATGCGACCATAAATGATTTCGGATAACATTTCTGAAAATTCAAGGAATATACGAGTATAGTCGCGGGTTTTGCTTATTCCGAAAGATTTGCCGTCGCCACTGGGGTGCGGAGAGGTCACGTGCTCCGCCGCAGCCAATCAAATTTGAAGCGGAAAAAACAAAATGGCAGATCCGGACAAAGTTGCAAACAAGGTACTATTTTTGGCATTTTTACCGAATATACAGGAGAAACTTGTCCACATATACGAAGGAGACTTGTTGTGTGAATTGTTGAGTTGGTATCGACTGCATACAACTGGATCTATGGAGTGGAAATGAGTGAAATTGCGTTGGAAACAACTGCCTTGGGAACTTGCAGTTGAATAGAATTTTGGGAGCTCAAAGAACACCGGCTTGTGTGAAGTTAAATTCAAGTGCAAATTGATTCCAGAATATCTTGGAGGTGGGACAAGAAATCTCACGATCTCGCAGCAAAATCTGTTTTGGGAATGAGAGTCTAGACTCAACTTGAGCGTCAATCCAGTTTCTCGGGTCCAGCAGCGAATTTTGATTTCAGGCAGGGTTGCTGGACGTCATGGAAAGTTCGTTCAATTTGCCCCGCAAGAGAAAGATGAAGCGCCTGAGGCCGTGCCAGGTTGGAAAGTTGAGTCGGATCCACAACACGTCACTAAATGTGTCATGTAAGTCACATTCTTTTCTTTCTTGGGGCGCGAGTAAAAGGGGTGTGCTCCTTCATCTGGGTATCGACCGCTGAGAGGCAGGGTCTGTTGCCGCTCAGACTGAGCTGAGTACCAGGCACGAGTGAACATAGATATTCCTGCTCCCAGAGTTGTGTTTTGAGTTGTCAGTTTCCTGTGCAATTGTGCAAGTAAGGGAAGCTGTTCTCTTCACTTGATTCTCCCCGATACTTTTTTCAGTGAATTCCACCATCATCAGGACAAGAAAAAACAACAGAAACCTCGCCAGAGCACTCGAGGCTGTTCGCACAGACCTGAAGAATTGTCAAGCGGAGAAAGTTGAGGTACCGAATCCACCCATGTTTGAAACGCACCTTTTTGCCCGAAAACAAAGCATCAAAACTCAAGGTGCGTCCCACCAGTTGGTGTGGTGAGCCAAATAGATGACGGTATCTGGTGCAAGACATACATCGAGAACAGCACGGTTGCAATTTCCGTTATTTGAAGAAAAAGAAAAGAGGGGGTAAATTTACTCTGAAGCACCTTCTTGTAGGCGTTGCGCGAGGCGCACTCCCTGAGGCAGCGAGTCCAGCAGCTGGAGCGAGTCTGTGGACTCAAGGACGGCGACATCGAGGACGAAGTGAACGCACGAATTCAGGTGCGTGGCTCGTTTTACAGCTGAGTGCTCCGCGCTTTACGAAACCTGGTTTTGTGAACGGATTTTGGTGGTTTGACTGTCTCCGGGTTTCATCATCCGGATGACAGGTGGAAGTTGTTGCCTTGACACTGTCCCGTGACCTTTCAGGAGCGCATGTCCGTCGTGAAGGAGCGGGCGCTGGGAGCCTCGCGGGGACTGCAGGACCTCGTGCTCACCATCGGCAACATCCTCGCGCTCTGCTCGGGTCCGTACAGCCTCGGGTTGCGTCGCCTTCGTGTTTCAGTCGCCTTCGTGTTCAAACCTTTGCATTTGTCAGGGAGCGTGTTCTCCACGTCGCACGATTGATGTGACCTGCTTGAAACTACAGTTCCAATTTGCGTGTTTGGAGCCGCGCTGTTGTGTCGTGCAGGTTCTTCTCGCGGTTCGTCGGTCGGTCCCACGCTGCCCGGACGCGCGGCTCACGACTCGCGCAGCAGATCACCCCGACCACTGCCTCGCAGGTATTTCTGACGCGTCAAGCAGCGAATGGGCACAGCTCGTGAACTTGACTCTGTCTTGCGTTTTGCACATTGAATCTCCGTCGTCTCGATCATCTGTCAAGTGCAAAAGACCAGAACGAAACAGGTCAATACCGTCCACCATCCTGTTGGCTGAGGTGTTGTGGCTGTGGCACTGGTTTCACCTGTCATCCATTTGTGCTCAGGGGCGTGGCATCAAGATCATGTGCAGTGAGTCCCTTCACGGAGAAATGAGTCCCAATGTAAACATTACCACGGCACTAAAACCAAAATGCCATGGTGGCCTGCCCTTGTACGGAGATGCGTGACTGGGTTGTGCGTTTGTGCCCTCCACGCAAGGTCTGCGTGGCTTTGGGGTTTGGGGTGGAACTTGAGGGGGCGGAGGGATGCTGTCTGGTGTGAGACATTATTGCACAAACAAAAATGCATGTCGCAGGCAACCTACGAGCTCGTGCGTAAAACTGCAAACATTCTGATGGCAAGAAACGGAGACTGCGCAGGGAACTTCGCGTCCAGCTGTTGCCCCCACCACGACATGATGTTTCTTTTCAGGTCAGTGTTTGGAATACCTGTTGTGTCGGACGACAACAGGGACAGTTCGCCGAGGGCGGCGAGGCCCATTCGCTCGGCCCTCGTCCTGACGAAGCCTTCCGCCGCCGGTGCGGGCGCTGTTCCCCCAGCCGCCCCCAGCACCAGCGCGCAGCACGAACCCGTCGTGGCGCCGGTCCCAGCCAGCCTGGTGCGCCCCACCGACTTCTTTGACGGCGGTAAGCACCACAGGCTCAACAAACTCAAAAGATGCTGCACGTGTCAACTGAAGGGTGGGTTTCCTGTGTCATTGAGGTCTTGTTCACTGCGCATTCCAGATTTGAGCATGATTGCCGAGCAGTCGCACCTGGATGACCTCGACCTCGACTCTGTGGGCGTCGGTGGTGCCGCCAGGCGCTCTTCCAGAAGTAGGTTTTTGCACCGAAACAAAATGAATTCTGGTTGATTTTCCGTTCGACCAAACAATTGAACATCAAGTAACAAGGGCATTCAAAGTCAGCGACTTTGGGTGCGCCTCCCCGCACTGCTGTGCTGGATTGACACAGGTCTCCATCGCCAGCACGTCACACCGGCAGGATTCTTTGGTGTCTCAGTGTTCCCTGAGACACAACAATAACGTGTTGCTTCTGTGTTTACAACTGTCGCTGTTTGCACGTGGCAGAGTCTCGGAAGACGAAGTCTCTTTCCCGACGCTCCACGGTTCATACGAGTCGCAGCATCGAGCTGTTCCGCGCGGGGCTCACGGAGGAGGCGCCGTCACCCGCGGCGGGAGCCCCCCAGGCGACGTCCGGGGCGCGCGATGACGCCCGCTGCCGGGAGACGGACCCTGGGCCGGAGTCCAGCGTGCTGCCGAAAGGTTTGCAGGGTTTTCATGGGGGATGTGAGCATTTTAGAAACATGCATGAACAGGTAGTGTTGTTGATACCGGATTTGTTTGTGAATGAGAGTACTTTTGTGTGTTCATTCAGACGAGGCAGAAGCGCGCACTTCCTCTGTATCGGCGGAGCACAAGCACGAGGACGAAGTGCCCAAGTCTGAAACAAAACGGTGAGGACCTGATTCGAAATCAGCTGAAGTTGCCATTCTGATTCAAAGTTTTCTGGCCTCTTCAATAACAGGAACCAAGCGGCACATCCGAATGTGATTTCATGTTTGTTTTCCAGTTCTCGTTCCACGAGAAGAGGCGAGAGTGCTTCAGCGCGAGCTGTGCGCAGCAAGAGCCGAGCGCGCGGGAAGGCGGCGGAGGAGCAGCAGCAGCAGCAGGCGGCGGCGCGCGCTGCGTCCCCGGGGGAAAGAACGAGGCGCGGCGCCGGCAGAATGAGCCGTAGGGACTCGTACGAGCAAACCAAGACCCAGGCGAATTCGACACCGGCAAAGGGCGCCGACGATTCTGACGGCAAAACAGAGGACGTCGCGAGTGAACCGGCCGATGAAGGCAAGACTGAGAAGGAATCCTTCCAGCAAACTGCGACGAGAAGAAAGAGCAAACGACTGGCGGAGAAACCTGAGGTGGAGACCACAAAAGAAGACGTGCGCGTTGAGAAAGAATTGGAAAGCGCTGAAGGGGAGACGGAGCCGCGTAGGAAGAGCAGAAGACTTGTGCGAAAAGAACCCGACCGCAATGCTGACAGTGAACCGAGCAACTCTCGGGTGGAGACCGACGCCTCGTTGTCTGTTGCCCAGGAGACCAGCGCGACTTCTGCAGTCGAGGACACTCGGGAGGCGTCTGCTGCTGCACAAGACAAGCAATCTGAACCCGACCCGGGGGCGTCAGGGTTTGATTTCGCCGTGGACGGCTTCGAGCCGCCGCGCCTCGACGACGAGACGAAGAAAGCGAAGCGCAAAAGCCGCAGAGCCATCAAAGCGGTGTTCACGCTCAAGGACGTCTTTCCGGGCGAAACAGACGACTCGAAGACAACGTCGGTGGAGAAGGCAAGCGAGCAACGAGCAAACAATGTTCCCACACCAAATGAAGTCGAAATGGATCGCACAAAGAACGTACAGAAAAACACACAAAGTAAAAGGGAAGGCGCAAAAGAAATCAGCAAGGCTCAAGACAAGGACAGAAGAGGAACGTTCGTGGTGGAGAAAATGCCCGAAATTGGTGGTGCGAACAAGTCCGGCGTCAACGCGAGCAAAGATGACGGAGAAGCGAAGGCCAAGAGACGCACCTTCGTCGTGCCGACCGCGCCGCCGCCGGCGCCGAGACCCAAAAAGACCGTCACCAACATTCCGATTCTGGAGGGAAAATGCAAGGCACCCGCTCAGACAAAAGCAGCTGACAAAGAGCGACGTGGAACGTACTTCGTACCGAACCCTGTGAACCGGTACTTGGACGTGGAGAACCTCAAAGACATCACGGCGGACGGCCTGTTGGACAGTCTGGAGGACGACTCGTCCGCAGCCTCATTCAACGAGTCCGGAGAGCAGGCAACAAAGGCACAGAAAACCTCGGGGCCTCCTCCAAAGGCTGCAGCAGCTCCAGTTGCTGTGACGGGAACTCGCGCAGACCCCAACTCGACGCTGTACGGCCCGGATGACATGGAGCTGACCGAGTGTCTTGGGAAGCGCATGGGGCCGTTCAGCGTGCCGAACCCACCCGACTTCCTCAAGGTCGTGTCTCCCGGACCCCTGCGCCGCCCGCCGACCTCGAGGCCCGAGGCTCAGAAAACACAGGAGAAATCACGTGCAAAGAAGGGATTGGAATCTGACACTCGGAGCAAAGAGGAGGAGGAGGACGCAGGAGCGAAGGCGCGACCCCAGCCCCAGGACGCAGGAGCGAAGGCGCGACCCCAGCCAAAGGACGCAGGCGCAGAGGCGCAACCTCAGTCCCAAGATGTGAGGGCGGAGGCGAGACGCCAACCCGGACAAGTGTCCCAGCCTGCTGAGAAAATCACCGCGGAAACAGAAACAGCGACGGAAGCGAAACCCGGCGTCTCTCAGCGACGAAGGACGAAAAGCAACAAGTTCAAACTGCTGAAAACAGGCGGAGAGGTGCTGGGGCCGAGCGATGGGGAAAGTGACGACGCGGGCAAGGCGGCGCCGTCCGAGGTCTGTTCATGGCGAATCCGCCACGCTGCTGTTTCACTCTCCGAATCAATGACAAGCTTTGCTTGTTCCATGTGGTGATCCGTCGACTGATTTCATTGCAAATCTTGAACTTGTTGAGTTGGTTTGTTAGGCTATTAGCTTCACCAGAATGGCAAAACAAGTTCAAAATTTTCATGCAATGAAATATTGGACGGATCACTGCTTGACATGGGACAAGCAAAACCTGTGTCAGTGTTGTGACGGTGACGGTCTTCCCCTCCTTGTGCAGAGCGAGGCGAGCGATGCGGAGCCGCCGGTAGAGGTCGCCACGTCGCGCCGAAGCCGCAGGTCCACCAAACCCGTGCAGTACGTGGAGCCCGCGGACTCGGACGCCGAGACGGAGGAGACGCCAGGTGCGAACACTCACTTAGCTGGCGTTTTGATTCCAGACCCAGTGTGCAGGTCCGGTGCGAGTCATTCACTCAGAGGCAGTATCGCCGAATCGCCAAATTATTGGATGAAGTCTGCGATTAGTTGTACGAGGCTCTTTCCACTTCTGATGCGCGCTGCATGTAGATATCAACTCAAGCACTTGTCCACTGCACAAGGCATTAACCGGTATTTAGGTCGGTCGAGTTCAAATTAGCATGCCAAGTCAACATGCAGCGCGCATCAGAAGTGGAAAGAGCCTCGTATTATCGTCGGCTTGTGGATCACTTCATGAAAGCTTCAGTATGGATCGCCTGCAATTCGCTTCCTGTTCCAGGCGCGGGTGAGAGCGAGGCGCCGCTCAAGGATCTGCTCAAGGCGAAGGCCAAGAAAAAGTTCCAGGCGTGGCAGACCAAGCCGGGCGACATCAAGTTCACCGGCGGCAAGCGCGACATCTCGGCGCAGATGATCGAGGACTTGACCAGGCACCGCAGATCGAAATCTCGAGACCGCTCGACGGTAGTTCCAAAACCTCGCGCGAGATCTCGCTCTCGTTCTCGCCCGAGAGCTGCAGCTCCCGCGGGCAGCGAGCAGCCACAGGGAACCAGCGCCGGAGACGACGGGACCAAGTCCGAGTTCGACTTCACGGGCTCTCCCGCCTGCGGTCCTGCGGAGGGCGCTGCGACCGAGAAGAGCGGAGGCAGAGGGCGCATGTCGTACAGCGAGTTCAGAGGCAGAACACCTGCTGCCAGGAAAAAGTCCATGGAAGGTGACGGGGAGGAGGCAGACAGTGCCAATTCCACGGAGTCGAGTCCCGCCACAGCCTCCAACACGGTCGCTAACAGCGCGGCCCTCGCTCCGCTGGAGCCCAAGAAGACGGCGCACCCGGAGGAGGAGGAGCTCACGCTGCACAATCACGGCATCATGACGCTGCTGGGCAACGGGCGGCGCACCAAGCCGCGCACCAAGGGCAAGAAGCTCAAGTCGGTGTGCATGGCGCCCGAGAAGTCGGAGATGCATCTCATCACGCCGATGGTGGAGAAGACGCAGTCGATGCCGCGCACGCCGTCTCCGTCCGGCAGCGCCAACATCGTGCTGATCAAGTCGCCGCCGCCTCCGGCTCGTCGCGCAGACGGTGCGGCGCGCAGGGCAGCGCCTCCGCAGGGCTCGGGTCGCACCTCGCCGCCGATGCCCCAGCTGAGCAGAGAACCGCTGCAGCCGCCGGAGTCCCGCGTCGAGACCGTGTCGGCCACGTCGAACGAGAGCTGGGCAACGGCGCCGGAGGTCTCCCTGGCGGAGCCTTGTGCTCAAGACGCAGCGCAGCCGAAGCCGTCACAGGCGGCGCACGCCGAGAAACAGAGGCAGAAACCACCGAATGAACCGCAGCAGCGCGCAATACAGCAGAAGCGAGACTCGTCTTCCTGTACTAGTAGCAAGTTATCTCAATCCAACATGTCCAGTGAGGGGTTTGGCTTTTTCAATGAAGCCATGGAGAGCAGTGTTTTTCAAAGCAAGTCCTCAACGAGTGAAAGTGACAGTCCACTGTTCAAAGTGAAGGCGAAAAAGAAGACGCCGTCCTTGCCTCGGAAATCTCTCATGGAGAGGAAACCCAAGGACAATGGCGAGGCGTCCCCTCCGCCAAAAACTGCGCGAAAATCCAAAGCCAAAGCGATTCGGCAGCTGGAATCCAAAGACTCATCTCTGGTGCAGCCCAAGAGCGCGAAATCGAGTCGCATGGACAAGTCCCAGAGCAAGGCAAGGCTGGACAGCACGGAGAAAGAGAACGAGAGTTTTGCTACAGGTTCTAGTCAGAGTGACCACCAGTCTGCGGGTCAGACAGCGTCACCTTCCAGACGCAGAGCTGCCAAAACACCCAAAACAGCCGCGAAGAGTGCCAAGGGAAAGTCAGCCAAGTCGGCGAAGAAAACTGCCACCAAAACCCCCGGCACAACCAAGAAGGTTCGTACAACAAAACATCTTGTCACACGACCCCTTGAAGAAATGATCTTTGGGTTGGTGCAGCCGATTTCAGGACAAAGATTGCAGCAACCATCTTGAAAGCGAATCCCAGATGGAAAGAAAACGTCAGAATGAAAATTATATTTTTGTCATGCGGTTTTCATTGCTGCTCGAAGAAATCATTCATATGTGTCGAAGCGTGTTGTAAATCCCGCGGTTGAGCACCACGTGACGTTGTGTTGCAGGCGACGGACGTGACTCTGAGTCACGTGAAGCGCCGGCTCCAGGCGCTCAAGTCCAAGAGCTCGCAGTCCGCCGCCGCCGCCACCTCCGACTCGGACTCTTCTCCAGTCGCGCAGACTGCGAAACGGTGAGCTCGTTGCGGATGGGAGCTGTGATGGATGACACAGATTTGGTGTTCGTGTTGGCCTCGTGGTGGCCGCAGTGCGGGGCTAGAAGCAACGAACAGAAATGAAAACAGAAGTTAATGTGAAAGAAATGAGACGCACGCTTTCCTGTTTTCAGTGCGACGGGTCGTCGGCTGTACAGCGACCCGGACACCAAGGCGACGGAGCGCGACTCGGGCGTCTCCGCCGCCGCCGGCGCTGCGCAGAAGCGCAAGTCTTCGGAGGCGCCGGCTCCTGGGTGCGTGCGCGCGACGTGAAGCGCTCTGGATTCAGTCTGATGTGCGGGGTGAAGCACCCCTTGTTGACAAGTGAACGTCAGTTTGTTGTTGTGTGAAGTCCCTTTCGGGCGAAGCACCATGTGGTAGTGCAGTACATGGCAAGGTGGATGAAATGTCCCCAGCCCCCTCCCCCCTAACGCTCCTCCCCAACCCTTTGCAGCTGGATCCCCCTCCCCTGCAGCCAGATCCCTCCCTGCGGACAACATGACTGGTAGAAGATAAGGACAACAAAGAAGAATTGTTGAACAAGGAAGAATTGGCTACATTACTGACGCTGCAAGGAACTTCGCACTGCAGTTGCCTTGAGCACTGCTTCTTGTTCTCTTTGCAGTGAAGAGCAGCAGTCGCCCAAGAGGCCCCGCAGAGCCGCCTCCAAAGTGACGAGCTACACCGAGCCGTCCGTCGGCAAGTGAGTGGCGCCCGCGAGACCAACCAAGGGATGTTCGCACATGCGCGGCTTCTAGTTCAGGCCGAATACAAGATCAGCGCCAAAGCGGCTGACGAAGACGGTGGTGGTGGTTGACACTTTCTGACTTGATGTGTTCGTTCTCGACAGGAAACTGCGGCAGGGTGACCAGGGGACCAGCTCTATTTATCAGGGCAGCGACTTGAGAGGTCAGTAAACGCTTTATTGGTTGCAGAACTACAACACAAACCTGCCGAGCGTCACATAAATCAATCGGTGGCGAAGTGCCGACGCGTGCGCCGTCTCACCTGCTTCGTTTTCTTTTTAGACCATCAGGACAATGGTTTGTCGTCACAACTCTATTGTCTCTCAAAGCCCAGTTCCGCGACCTATACGCGATTGGAATAGCGTAGTTTTTCTTCCTTCTGGATGTGGACAATCTTGACAGACTGTGTACCTTTTTAACTTTCGTGCAAACTCCGGGGTGGTAGATCTATGGTTTAGGTGACGGTTTCTTCGCCTGTCCAACCAGAACCTGCTTTCCGCGTTGTCTGGGTGCCTTCAGACACTGCCGCCGCAGTGCGAAACTTCGACAGCTCGAAATCCTTTGATTTCTTCGGCCATATCCAGCGTCTCACCGTTCTTTTTCCGCTGCAGGGACGTCACGAAACAGGGACGCGCTTCAGACCGTGACGAACGTTCACTACGGCTGAACGTTTTGAAGCAGGACGACATCTTGGTGTTCTGCGCCGTGGTCGTGTCGACAAGGATAATCGAACGGAGTGTTGTACAGTTGATCTTGACAATGCTTTGTACTTGTGTGGCCGCCGCTCAGGCCAGCGCGGGGGGGGGGGGGTGTCCTCAAGTGTTGTTTGTGCTTCCTTTGTAGTTCGTTGTTCAGAGTTCACTGCTCATTCGCACTTCGTTTTGCAGTCGTTTTCTTTTTTCGTTGTTTCTGTCAGAAACGTAAAATGATTTTCTCACTGACCCGGGACTTTGCTCATTGGACAAATAATTTCGTTGGTTGGAGCTGAACCAATCAACTTGTGGCTTCAGGCGGCAACGATCGATCGACAGGGTTGTGTTGTTGACAGGGGAAATCTTCCGCTGGGTTTTCGTCTTTGTGTTTGAAGGGAATAAAATGACTAATTTTTGTCTTGTGGTTTTTGGTTTTATATTCTGATTCGGTGGAATGTGGTTCGTTGATTGGCACGAGCGTCTGAGAGTCGTTCACTTCGGTGTTGGGCGCGGGTTTGTAGAAACGCCTGCGATCCACACGCGAAGTGTCACACACGTTCACGCCAAGTGCGGTGACTAACATCAAAAAGCTTCGTAAAATCAAAATGTAAATGCACATTTAGTCTCAACAGTGATGGACGGAACAAAATCGAACAACGCAGTGATGGCACTCCAGTGGAGTGGTGACTTGATCTGTTTCTCCTTGCTGACAGTCGTTTCGTGCTGAGGCGTGACGGAGGGTGCACCTCGTCCCAACTTCGAGTACTGTCGGGCTTTCAGAGAAACAACAACGCTCGCAAAAGAGTTTTGCTATGTTTGGTTCAATGCTGAAGACAGGCGGCGTCTCGACGCTCACGACGTCGTTCCGCTTGATGGCGCCACTAAAGCAGCGGCTCCGTTCCGTTCCAGTCGACCTCTGCGTCCGCCCATCTGTCAATGACAATGCTCATACGTTCAACAACCCGCCTCCACTAAAATTAGCAATGCCAGTTGGATGTGGATCTGGCCTTGGTAGTGGGTCTACGCAAGGGTGATTGGTTTGCAGCCCGCTTCCATTTGGTGGATGCGAGCAGTAAAACACGAAACGAGCCTGAGCGCGCGTGAGAGCGACGCGCTGTACTCACTTGGTTCGGATGCAGAGCTCAAGCGGAGGGACCAGGTCGTCTTCGGACGGAGGTGTGAAGTAGCGATTCGTCGTGTCTGTCAACAGACGAAAAGTATACACGGGTCACAGCCATCAAACTATGAAGGTCAAGAGTTCTCAAACAAACTCAATGGTGACGACAGAAAATTTTGTGGGACTTCTGAACAACGCGACGGCAGTTTAGTGAGCACGTGCACGTCACTTGCACAACAGAGACAAAAAAAAACCCCGACGTGGGCTTCGCCGGGGTGACTGACCGACGGTGAGTCTGATCTGCTCGTCCTGACGCGCCAGTCCGTCCCAGTAGAAGAGGTCGAAGCGGCGCTCCGCCTTCCAGTCGCTGAGCAGCTCGCGCCGCAGCGCGAACAGCACAGAAAAGTGCGACTCGCTGCACACCACCCACACGGGGAAGCGCGGCGTCTTCAGGTACGTGCCCACCTGCAGACGGAACTCAACATGGTGTACACCTACACAGGGCGCAGCCGCACTCAACACGATGCAGCCAAAAAAGTTTTGAAACAAAGAGCCTGTATCCCGTGGAATCTCGGCACCCTTGCATTGACCCATCACCTTCTCTCTCGGTGTGTGTCTGCTGGCCCCTCACCTTCGCAACCCTCGACCCACCAACCCCACCCACCTGACAGGACTTGTAGTGCTCGAACAGGGACAGCAGCCCGACGTCGCTGCGCTTCTGCACGCCGCGCAGCACGGTGCCCTTCTCGCCCGGCGCGCCGTCCAGCGTCACCGAGTCGTTGAAGACGTTGGACGCGGCGCGGCCCCCGAGCAGCAGGTTCACCATCTCCTGCGTGCAGTAGCCGTGCGCGCCCATGAGCCGCCCGCCCGCCTCGTCCATGTCGCCCCGCACCCTGCGACAACACACGAGGTGTACCAGTCACGAGTCTCACTGAAATCCAACGTGATTCTTTCCGAGAAGCGCTGTTTTCTGGTTTGAAGCCAGAAGCAAACAGTAGACGCCGAGCAATTTTTGCTCGCAGAGCACATAAATTGGTGGTGGCAAGAACTCGGAAAGACCTGATTCAACGTGAGAAACTCACTCCGGGATGGTTCTGGAGAAGATGGCTGAGTAGAGAGCGAGGATCACGCCGCTGTTGTCCTCCGTCTCGAACTGTGCAATTTCAAAACAAGAATGTCAGCGCGCTGAAAAGCCTGCGTCCGCCAAATACAGACCATGCGGGACCCACTATCTGGCCCCGCCAGGTTGGTGTGGTAGATCGGGCCCCACCAGTTCAATAGAGCAGGTGGGTCCTCCTTGACACACATCTACGTACGCACAAATGCAAGCAACCACTTGACTGAAACAGCACACGCAGTTGTTCCCTGACGGACAGGTTTTACTCGACAAGCTCGGACTTCAGTGCCACCGCTGAGCTGAGAAGCTGCACGCACCTGAGAGACGCTCTGCTTCATGAAGAGCTCCAAATCCTCCAGTTTGTTGAAATAATTCAACACCAACTGTTTGAAAACACGCAAGAAGGGTTCTGTCAGGACAAGGTTCAACAGAAACGCACGGTGCAAAGCATAATTTGTCCGCAAGTCTTGCAAACTTTTTTCCACGTACGGTTTCGGTGAGGCCATCAGGTTTGTAGCGACCACTGCCAGAAAATATCGACCGACCGCTGGGGCTGCAACAGAGACATTGGATTGAAACATGGACCACAAGGAAAGGCTGCCACCAAGCAAACAGCCGCTGTTCGACCCCCACCCCACCCCGAGGCGACTGCAGAACTTACAGCGCGACGACAGCGTACTTGTCGTCTCCCGCTCTCCACAGTATTTCACACAGAGCTTTCGCCAAGGCTTCGCTCCTGTATTCCCTCTTCACAGAGTTCAACCTGCAAACAAGAATACCAGCGCATTGAACTGCCCGCATCCGCCTGATGCATTTGGCGACAGCAAATAGACCGGTGCAACGACATGAGGAAACACGGGTCTGCCCAGACATGGGTGTCTTTTGGTTTTGGGGTCTGGTCAATTCGTTCCACCTGACCCACTATTTTGTGGAGTCGTGCTGCTGATGCCGACTCACCCGTTTTGAGTTGGTTTCTCGTCTCTCGTGAAGAGGAGATGCTTGAGCATGCAGGCCTGCACGGCTGCCAGCACCCCGCAGGGCCCGCCCTGCAAAAGGCAACACGGCCAAATGACAACACAGACACACACACACGCACACACACACACACACACACACACACACACACACACACATGTCTGGCACAAACATGATCATTCATTGCTCCTGAAACTGTCTTGAATGGCGACTCAATCAACAGCGGAGGTAACGCGGCACTATGCGTCTGTCTGTTGGATGCTTCATTTTGTGCACCCACTGGGACTTCGTGTTCTTCGCACTCGATGCATTTCGCACCTTCTTCTGCACGATGCCGAACTGCAGGCCGGGCGTGTCGCAGAAGGCGAAGCCCTGCAGGCGCCACTCGTCGTTGAAGGAGACGGACGGAGACCCGAAGATCAGCAGCCGCAGCTCCTGCAACACGCCGCGCGGAACGAGGTCACAGGGCTGGGGATGGAGGTCAGTTCATCACAACGTGGAGGACCAGTCTGAACTCAAGTGTGATCATGGTCTCCCCAAAGGCTCGCCCAGTTTGAGAGAACGAACGGTCGTCGCACCACTGCTGTCTGCACGTCGATGGGTTTGGAGTCGGTGATCATGTTGGGCGGCCTGGCGGGGCCGGGCACGTAGCGCGACACGAGTTCGAGTCCCGCGAGGTCCGCGTCCAGGTCCTCGTCGTCCAGGTCCCCGATCTCCACGTCTCCCACCTGGCGGAACGGAAACACGTGTGCAGCGCAACTTCCGGTCTTAACGTGCAGTGCGTCCCCCAACGCGAGTTTACTCTTCCAGACCCTCCATCATGTCCTGGGATCTCTGAATCCTTCCGCTCCCACAACAAAAGAGTGGTTTTCATTTTGTGCTGCCACAAACAAAAACTTGCGTCAGTTGTCACTTCCGATCTTTGCACACAAACGCACTGCATGAGTAAAAGCCAAACGTTCGCTTGCATGACGGAAAAATTTGCAGTGAAAAATGAAATGTACCTTGGTTGTGGTCGGTGCTGCGCGTGTGTTGGCGCGACTGGCCGGCAATGGCACTTTGTCTGCAGGAGCAGTGGACGGTTCGAAAGAATGCGTTTCCTCGCTGTCGTCCTCTTCGACTTCCTTCCGTCTGTCTATCCCTGACACACGACTCGTCAGAGGTCTTCTCGTTCTGGGCTGAGGCACCGGAGCCACAGGTTCTGACTTGACACTATCCACTGGTTCTGGTGTTCTTTCCAACCTTCGCGGTTCTGGCTGTCTGTCTGTTTTGCGCACAGACGCAACCGGGACTGTGTTTCGCACCCCGCGCGCGGGCTCCGGAGACTGGTACGTGCTCCCACCACGATCGCTGCCATACTTGATGACTCCTGGCGAGCTGCTTGAGGAAGCGTTATTCGCGCTGCTGTAGGCGTTGGCGTCGTGGAACGCCGCCTCCGCCGGCGCGGCGTCCGGCCTCGCGGCGCTCACGGGTCGGGACGAGCGCGGGCGTCTCCGTCGGTCTCGCTCCTGAAACACACGAACCAACTGTGTCACTGAGTCTTTGAGGTCGACCAACACCTCCACTGAACAACTGAAGCAATGAACATTGCAAAATATTTTGTGGAAAAAAAAATTCACGATGAGGAATAAGGAGTTGGCGGGCTCACATCGAGATTGCTGGAGATCGGTCCCGCCAGGCCGCGCATCTTGTTCTTGGGTCTTCCGCCGCCGGGTGGCGCGGCGCCGCCGGAGAGCGGGTTCATGTCGGCGTCGTCGTCGTCGTCGTCGGGCTGGAGGCGCAGCAGGCCGGCGCGCCCGTCCCCGAGCACCGTCTCGCTCTCGATGTCGTCCTCGATCACCAGGTCCCCCGCCGCCGGCCGGGCTCCTCCTGCAAACAACGCTCGTTCAAGTCAAATTGCGTCTTGGTGACTGACATCGTGACTCCGGAGAACGTTCAGAGTCGTCGTGCACAAACGACAGAGAAAGTCTTCCTCAAACTCTCAAGTCCTGTGAGAGTGCTTTGCAGAAGCACAAAGGTCCATTTGCACTTTGGTTTCCTCTTCTGCCCCCGGCATCCACAAAACAGAAACAATGTTCATCAAGCAGATCTGTTGCCAGAAACAAGCGTGAGTCAAGACGCAGACGCCTCACCTGCAGGAACGTTCTTGAGTAATATTTTACCCTCCGCTGGTTAACGTTTAGCTGCTACATGTACGGAAATCAATACCTTTCTGCACGGTTTGTTATGTTACCTGTATTTTTGATCTCGTGAGATTCGTCGTCATTGTCCCTTTCCTGAAGCGCACACCCAGCATTTCGTACGTGACAAGTCTAACGAAGGTGAACACAACACCTTTGCGCACAAATGAACGAAACAAGATCTGCTCCACGCAAAGTGTCGGTCTCTACGCCGGTGAATAATACACCGCCTTAGACAGGGCTTCATAACTAATTCAGTATTCAAGCGATCGATACTTGAGTGTGAATGGATGCACAGCCATGCATAAACCCCAGTGAACGTTTGCTCTCGCTGCGGTGAACTCTGCAGGTGAGCGAGCTTCCGACCGCGAGCTTCAGCGCAGAGCGCCATGATGAACAAAATGCCAAGATTTGGCAGAAACTCGTGTGTTTCTGAAAAATGTTTGTGTACATCAGACCAACACGGTAAGTCAATCAAATCTACAGAACCAGTGACAAGGAGTCACTTCACTCACTGCGGCGCCGTGTATTTCGAGCTTCCATTTGTGACAGTCGCTTAAAATCTCTCTCAGTTTTGACGTGCAGTAGATCTATTGACCTGACTTTTGGAGTGCAGCATTACTTGTGACGAATGAACATGAAACCGAGCCACATGCAGTGCTTGAGCTTTCAACATGTGATCCAATCGCCATTGGATCCAAACAAACTTCCGGACAGGCACGATTCATTCCTTTTTTTCCACAGAAACTCAAAACAAGAGAAGCAGTGCTAAAGGCAACTGCGGGTGCGATGTCCCCCTTCATTTTGTTTTGGCAGTAAATTGAAACAGTCCTTTCTTACTTTTTTGACCTTTTTGTAC